>Ga0209500_10002731_pt1 | contig 12311 bp, 11 predicted proteins | sample S_140212_EF_Meta_FD_187323 | JGI IMG/M metagenome (GOLD analysis project Ga0209500, IMG submission 187323) | Freshwater microbial communities from Lake Simoncouche, Canada to study carbon cycling - S_140212_EF_MetaG (SPAdes) (version 2) | ecosystem: Environmental > Aquatic > Freshwater > Lake ...
TAATCCATTTATAACTGGTTTCGCCCTAAGTCATTATGTCCAAAAAAGACTATTATGATATTCTTGGTGTAACCAAAAAAGCAACTCCGGAAGAAATTAAAAAGGCCTATAGATCTCTAGCAATGAAATATCACCCTGACAAAAATCAGGGAGATAAAGCTGCTGAGGGAAAATTTAAAGAAGCCTCAGAAGCCTATCAGGTTTTATCTGACCCAAAAAAAAAATCTTCGTACGACCAATTTGGACATTCTGCATTTGAAGGTGGAGCTGGTGGAGCGGGAGGTTTTGATTTTGGTGGTTTTGAATCTGGTGCATTCTCTGACATCTTTGATGATTTTTTTGGAGATTTTATGGGGTCAGGGCGAGCTGGTAGAGGTGCTAAAAAATCAAGATCTAATCGTGGATCAGATTTAAAAATTAATTTAGAAATAACTTTAGAAGAAGCTTATCTTGGAAAAAAACAAACTATCAATTTATCTTCAAACGAAAAATGTGAAAAATGTTCCGGTGATGGGGCAGAACCTGGCTCAAAACCAAAAAAATGTTCTACTTGCAATGGACATGGAAAAGTAAGAACACAGCAAGGTTTTTTTACTCTACAGCAAACATGCCCTGATTGCGGAGGAGATGGTGAAGTGCTTTCAAATCCCTGCAAAGATTGCAAAGGATCTGGTGCTGTTAAAACAAAAAAAAATCTCTCCATCCAAATTCCTAAAGGCGTCGATGATGGAACGCAAATAAGATTATCTGGAAAAGGAGATGCTGGTTATAGAGGTGGATCTAATGGAGATCTTTACGTATTTATAACGCTTGAAAAACATAAAATTTTTCAACGATCTGAAGAAAATCTATACTATAAATTACCTATATCTATGACTGATGCCGCGCTTGGTCTCGAAATAGATGTTCCAACAATTGATGGTAGAAAATCAAAAGTTAAAATTCCTGCAGGAACACAGTCTGGAAAACAATTTAGACTAAAAGAAAAAGGGATGCCCATCTTAAGAGAAAGTAATTTTGGGGATCTTTATCTTGAAACCAACGTAATAATTCCAGAATCTCTATCTAAAGAACAAAGGGAATTACTTGAAAAATTTAAAGCATTAGAAGATTCAAATAATAATTCTGAAATTAAAAATTTTTTAAATAAAGCTAAAAAATTCTGGGAAAATTTTAGTTAATATTTAGTTTTAGTTATACAAAAATAAATATATCCTTTTATAGAATGAATATTCTAAAAAAAGCTATTGATCTTCATCAAAAAAATGAACTTAAACAAGCTCAAAATTTGTATGAAAAAATTATAGAACACGAACCTAATAATTTTGAAGCAACCCATCTTTTCGCTTGTCTTAATATGCAGTTAAAGAATTTTGATTATGCACTCAAATTAATCGATAGAAGCATAAATATTAATCCTCTACACCATGCCCCACATAACAATCTAGGCGTTATATTTAGGGAACTTAAAGAATATGAAAAAGCGATTAAAGCTTTTACAAAAGCAATCGATTTAAACCCAAATTATGCAGAAGCTTACAATAATTTAGCTATTTCACTAAAGGATATAAAATTATACGAAGAAGCAATTAAAAATTTTAATAAAGCGATTGAATTAAAAAAAAATTATGCGGAAGCTTATAATAATTTGGGAGTATTATTTTCTGAAACCAATAATTATCCAAACGCATTAAAAAACTTTGAAATAGCAATAAATATAAAGCAAAATTACGTCGAAGCATTTTTAAATATCGCAAACATATATCTCAATATTGAAAAATATAATGAAGCTTATAAATTTTTTGAAATTTCTCTAAAATTAAACCCAAAGTTAGATGATGGTTCTATTTTTGAAATAAAAACACAAACCAATAATTGGACTGATTTTGATAAAAATATTTCTGATTTAAGAAGCAAAATTTTAAACAAGAAAATCATAGTTAAGCCATTTTTAACCAAAATACTTTTTGATGATCCAAATTTTCACAAAGAGAGTTCTATAAATTATGCAAATGCTAAAGGGCTGAATAATAAATTGTTAAATAAAATAATGCATAATAATAAAGAAAAAATAGTTATTGGTTATTTTTCAAGTGATTTTAAAGATCATGCAATTGGCCAACTGATAGTGGAACTTTTAGAGTTACACGATAAGAAAAAATTTGAAATTATAGGTTTTTACAACGACAACATTGAGGACGATCTTACAATAAGAATAAAAAAATCATTCAGTAAGTTTTATAATATAAAAAATTTAATTAACTCTAAGGTAATATCTTTAACTAAGGATCTTGAAGTTGATATTGCCATAGATCTAAATGGCTATACCAAAAATAGCAGGGTTGATATTTTTTCTGAACGATTTTGTCCATTACAAATAAGTTTTTTAGGATATCCCGGCACATCTGGGATTAAAAATATCGATTATTTAATTGCAGATAAAAATCTAATACCTGAAAAAAATAAAAAACATTACACAGAAAAAATTATCTATTTGCCAAACTGTTATCAACCAAGTGACTCGGGAAGACTAGTAATAGACAAAAAGTTAACAAGAGATAAGTTCAATTTAAAAAATAATCAATTCGTATTCTGTTGCTTTAATACTGCTCATAAAATTAATCCAAAAATCTTTGATTGTTGGGCAAATATATTAAGAGAAATTGATAATAGCGTCATTTGGTTATTAGAAAACAATAATATTTCTCAAAAAAATTTAAAACAAGAGGCAATGCTTAGAAAAATTGATCCTGAAAGAATTATTTTTTGCAAAAGAACGTCAAGTCAAGAACATATAAAAAGATATCAATTAGCTGATTTATTCCTCGATACGTTTCCTTATGGTGCCCACACGACTGCAAATGAAGCCTTATTTTCCGGACTACCTATTATCACAATTATTGGAGAGTCTTTTCAAAGCAGAGTCTGCTCAAGTTTGCTAACAACTATTGGCTTAAAAGAATTAATTACAAATTCTTACAAGGAATATGAAAATTTGGCTATTAATATTGCTAAAAACACTCAAAAATTGCAATCAATAAAAGAAAATTTAAAAATGAATATAAAAAATAGTCCGTTATTTAAATCAAAATTTTATACTGAAAATTTAGAAAAGGCCTATATAGATATTTATGAAAGACATAATAATAATTTAGAACCAGAACATATTTATATTAATTAAAAAATGAAAAAAATTAATATATCAGTAGTTGGCGCCTTAGGAAGAATGGGCAAACTACTAGTTAAGCAAATAATAAAAGATAAGAAATTTAACTTAAAAAGCATTACTGATATTCATTCTGGTAAATACGTTGATAAATTTAGAACTGAAAATAATAATTTAGAAGCCTTTAAAAAAACAGACATAATAATTGATTTTTCAAGACCAAAAGTCTCTCTTCAAATTCTTCATTATGCAAAAAAATTAAAAATTAAGGTTATTATTGGGACAACTGGATGTACAAGAAGACAAGATAATTTAATTAAAGATTATTCAAAACATATAGCAATATTTAAGTCTGGAAATATGAGTCTTGGTATAAATCTATTAGAACATATCACCCAAATTTTATCAAAGATAATTCCTAACAATTACAATATTTTAATCAAAGATAACCACCACATAAAAAAAATTGATTATCCTTCTGGAACCGCTTTAATGTTAGCTAAAGCTGTTGCTAATGGAAAAAATAAAAATTTAAAAAAAATAAAAGGAAAAAATTTCTTAAATACAAATGGAAAATTTACAAAAAATAAAATAAATTTTATGATTACAAGACGCGGCAATACAATTGGTGAACACAGCGTATCCTTTAATAATAATATTGAAAATATTGAATTAAAACATGCTTCATATTCAAGAGAGCTATTTGTTAGAGGCGCTCTGGCTGCCGCTATCTGGATAAGCAGAAAGAAAAGGGGTTTATTTAATATGCAGGACATGTTCAATTTAAAATAAATTCTAAAAAATTCATAATTTTTAAGTTTAATGCTTTTAAATAGAAATAAAGCTTTTCAGCTCATTGGAATATTAAACAGATCAATAAAAAATCCAAAAACATCCTTAAAATATAGAAACAAATTTACTTTATTAACTTCTGTTGTTCTTTCGGCGCAATGTACTGACGTTAATGTAAATAATGTAACTAAAAATATATACAATAAATATTACACTCCTGAACATTTTGTAAATCTTGGGATAAATAGAATAAAGAATCTTATTAAAAGTATAGGATTGTTTAATAACAAGGCTAAAAACTTATATTACTTGTCTAAAATTTTATTAGAGAAATATCAGAGTAAAATTCCAAGTAGGTTCGAAGAATTAATTCTTCTTCCGGGAGTGGGGAGAAAAACAGCTAATGTTATTTTAAATGCAGCATTTAATAAACCAACGATTGCTGTGGACACTCATGTTTTTAGGGTTAGTAACAGAACTGGTCTTTCTAATGGCAAGAATCCTGAACAAGTTGAAAATCAACTTTTAAAAATAATACCTACAAAACATATAAAAAAAGCCCATCACCTAATACTTTTGCATGGAAGATACACGTGCAAGGCCAGAAGTCCGTTGTGCAAAAAATGTGCAATTAATAAAATTTGTCTATACAAAGGAAAAAATGGATAGAAAAATATTAGGCATAGGGAATGCAATTGTAGATGTGCTTGCAAAGGTAGATAGTGATTTTTTAAGGAAAAAAAATCTTACTAAAGGTTCTATGAAGCTTATTAATAAATCAGAATTTGAAGATCTTAAAAAAAATATAAAAATTCAAAAAATTGTGGCAGGCGGTTCTGTTGCTAACACTATGTCGGGCATCGCTTATCTTAACGGAGACCCATCTTTTATTGGAAAAGTTAATTCTGATAATTTTGGAGATATATATAAAAAAAGTCTTGAAGATATAAATGTAAAATTTCCTTATATTAAAAAAAGCGAAGATCTGCCTACAGGCGCTTCTATTATTTTAATTACTCCAGATTCAGAACGAACTATGTGCACTTATCTTGGGATATCATCGCATCTTTCGGCAAATGATATAAATGAAAATAATATTATAAATCATGAATTAATTTTTTTAGAAGGATATCTTTGGGATAAAGGAAGCAGTGAAAAAATGTTTAAACATACAATAACCGTAGCAAAAAAAAATAAGGTAAAAATTGCAATGAGTCTATCCGATATTTTTTGTGTAAGCAGACATAAGGAAGATTTTTATAATCTCCTTAAAAACGACCTAGATATATTAATAGGAAATGAAAATGAAATTAATGAATTAACTAATAAAAAAAATTTATTAGATTCTATCAATCAATTAAAGGAATTTAATAAATTAATAGTCATCACAAGAAGTGAAAATGGGAGTGTGGCGATTAAAGGTAATGAAATCGTAAATTGCGAAAGCATAAAAGTTAATAAAATATCAGATCTAACTGGTGCTGGAGATTTATTTGCCGCTGGATTCTTAAAAGAATATTTGGATAAGTCAGAAATTAAACAATGTCTACAAACTGGATCGCTGCTTGCTTCAAAAATAATCCAAAAAATTGGAGCTAGATTAGAATAAATTAATAATTTATTTTGATAAATAATATAAAGAATTTTTTTCTACGATAAACTTTTTATCTTTAAAAAATTTATTTATTTTTTTTCTTAATCGGTGCAAATTAGTTTCAAAAGCATGACTTTCTAAATCGGAACTTTGATTCCATATATTTTTTAATAAGTAAGATTTTTCTAAACCATCATATTTATGAAGCATTAAAATTAATTCTAATTCTTTTTCTGTAATTTTAACTTTAGTTCCGTCTTTTACAATAACTCGTTGGTTCGAATCTATTTCATAATTACCAATAACAATTTTTGATTTTTTAAAAAAATTATATTTAATCAATAAAATATTTAATATTTCTTTAAAAGATAAAAGTTCTATAGGAGTATACAGAAAAACGTGAAAATCTAATAAACGCAACTTATTTTTTAATAAAAAATCCCTATTATTTAATAAAAATATAGTTGGAATATTTTCTAAAAAATATTTTTTTATTTCTGATATTTGTAATTGATCAACAAAGATTACCCTTACTAAAGAATCTTGATTTTTATATATTAAATTTTTATCAAAACTAACTCTATAATTAAGATCTAATTCGCTTAATAAATTAGCAAAAGATTCAGATCCAATGATATGAAGATGAATATTATTCATAAATAAATATATAATACACTAAACATGATTATTGTAAAAAAATCAGGATATTTAAAGTATAAAAAATTTAAATTTCGTTGCGCCTTAGGAAAGGCAGGAATTAATAGTAAGATAAAAGAAGGCGACAACATAACTCCTAAAGGAACCTATGAAGCAATTAAAGTGTTGTACAGGAGTGACAAAATTTCTAAAATAAAAACTATACTAAAAAAAATTAAAATAAAAAAAGATATGGGCTGGTGTGATGACACCGGCAGTAAATTTTATAACAAACAAATAAAGCTCCCAAGTATATTTAGTCATGAAAAACTTTACAGAAAAGATAATATCTATGATTTAGTCGTAGTATTAAATTATAACTTTAAACCAGTTATAAAAAACAAAGGTAGCGCAATATTTATTCACGTAACGAATAAATACAAACCAACTCGAGGATGTATAGCTCTTAAAAAGGGTGATCTGATAAAACTTCTATCTTTAATAAAAAAGAATACAAAAATTAAAATAAATTAATTGAATATTGCGGATCCTACACGAACATAGGTTGATCCACAATTAATAGCAATTTTATAATCCTTGCTCATGCCCATACTTAAGTGCTCTATCTTTTTAGAAATAGCAATCTCTTTAAGTCTGTTAAAATATTCGCTTGGATCAATATTTAATGGTGGTAGACACATCAATCCAATTATATTCAAATTTAACTCGTTCTTACAAAAATCAATAAAGTCTAGAGCTGTATGGTGAGAAATTCCTGATTTATTTTTTTCATCTGCTATATTGATTTGTATAAAATATTTTAATTTTTTTTTCAATTTATTTTCTTCGTTCACTAATTTTAATGCCAGTTTTTCACTATCTAATGAATGAATAAATGAAAATATTTCTAACGCTTGCGATACTTTATTTGTCTGTAAGTGACCTAAAAAATGTAAATTAATAGTCTTGTTATCTTTTATAAAATCTTTCCACTTTGCGTACGCTTCTTGAACTTTATTTTCTCCAAAATCTAAATGTCCCAAATTTATAATTGGCAAAATTTCATCAAGAGGTTGATTCTTACAAGCAACAATTAGTTTAGATTTATTTGATAAAGATTCTACTGTTTGTTTTATTGAAATAAATTTATTAATAACACTCATGCAAAAAAAATTAAAAAAAGAATACTATTATTTTTGTGAACATTTAAGTGATAAAATAAAAAAAAATATTTTAAAATTTAAAGTTAACAATATAATATATTATACTAACAGCTTTTCTTATGTAGAAGCAAACAAAATTAAAAAATTTTGTTTGACCAATAAAATCAAATTTTTCGTAATTGATAATCTACTAGCTGCTCAAAAAATTAAGTCTTACGGAATATTTTTGTCTTCAAAAAATAAATTAAAATGTTCTATATATAAAAAATTTTATATAATTGGTTCGGCTCATAATCAGTTAGAGTATGCAAATAAATGCAGGCAAAAGTGCAATGCAATTATGCTTTCACCAGTTTTTTATAATAAAAAATACTCAAATAATAAGTTATTAGGAGTGAATAGATTTAATCTGATAACCAAAGAATGGAAGACTCAAATCGTGGCTCTTGGAGGGATAAATCAACAAACCTTGCAAAAAACAAGAATGTTAAAGTGTTCGGGATTGGCATTTAAAAACCTAGTTGATAACGCATAAAAAAAGCCCACTCCACGTTATGCAGAGTGGGCTTTTTAAAACTTAGTTAAATAATTATAACTAAATTAGAATTTAACGCCTGTTCTAACTAACAGAGCTTGTCCGTCGCCATTAGTAGTCAATCCACCAATGTCGCTAACTTGTCCGTAAGTAGCACCAACCATAACTGGTCCTAAGTTATAACCAACGCTGATTTGGCTGATTTTCTCTTTTGTATTTGGAAGAGAAGTTGTAGCAGTGTTTCCAGTGTTAGCATCAGATTTAGTTCTTACATATGTGTAACCAACAGATAAATTGTTACTTACTGCATATGCTAAACCAATACTGTCAGATTTAGTTGTAACATCAACTCCAGATGTAACTTCTGCTCTCTCGTAAGCAACTTTAGCTGGTCCAAAAGTATAAGACGCTGCTAACATTTTTCCGATTAAGTCAGATGAAGATCCACCAACTGTATCTCCAGAACCTTTTTCACCACCATTTGCTGAACGGTTATAAAAGATACCAAGATCTAGATCTTTGTTACCAAAGTTACCTCTTAATCCAATTTCGTAAGCTGATTGACCAGCATCGTAAATTGAAGTTGTGTTAGTTGAAGTAAACGAGTTTGTATCGTTGTTAGCTAATCCAGTAGTTCTGTCTGGAGTATAGTTAAACGATATTTAGCAGCACCAAAATCTTGGATTATTCCAAATCCGTATGCTTGGTAAGCGCTATTTTTAGCAGGAGAGTACAATGCATACTTCCCATTTATTCCACTGATTAGATCGTCTGGATCTGCAGCACCAACTAAGTTAGTGATTGTATAATCAGGGTTTTGGATATGGTCAGCACCAATTGTAAATGTTGTGCTTCCAGCTATAAAGTCTACGTAAACGTTTTCGTTAAACGCACCAGCAAGTGAGTTAGACGTTGATCCGTTTGTAGCGTTAGCCACAGCAGTATCAGAACCATCAAGCTCAATTGAAAAACCAGCAACGTAAGACATTCCATTATTCAACGCACCTTTGTTAGATATGTTGATTTGAGATTCTTTACCGAAAGTTCTCATTGAGTTTACTTTTGCAGCAGCACCAGCAACGTCTGAAGAAATAGCTTTGTAAGTCAAATCTAAATTTCCAGTAACTGTTGTTTGAGCGCTAGCAACACCAGCAGTCATTAGCGCTAAAGAGCCAACAAGAGCTGTTTTTGTTAACATATTTTTCATGTTTTTCCTTATTATTGTTAAATTTATAATTTTAGAGTTTTAACTTTAAAATTATTGTTTAGTTTTTATAATATCTGGAGTTCAATTTGTAATTTTTAGCAAATAACTTATATTTTTATTATAAAATGTTGCATTATTGCAACAATCTTGTTTGATAATTATATTATAATCTATAATAAATGCCTTATTTGTTTAATAATAACATTGATAAAATGAAAATTCTTAAAGCTTTTAATATTGCTAATAATATTAATAAAATAAAAAAAAATCTCATCTTTTTAGTATTATTTTTAAGTATTTTCATTTTTTTAAATAATTGCTCAAAAACGAACCCTATAACTGGTGAAAAGGAAGCAATAGAGACTGATATGAGAAAGAAAACAGAACAAGCAAGGGATAAAAGTGGAGGACTTTTTGGAGATATAGGAAAAAAATCCTCAGGAACAACCTTTGAATTTGCAACATCTAATATTCTTTGGAGAGCTACATTGCAAAGTCTCGAATTTTTACCACTGGTAAATGCTGATTATGCCGGAGGAATTATAATTTATGATTGGTATTCTGAAGATCCAAATGCAAGTGAACAAATAAAAGTGTCAGTGAGATTTTTAAATAATGAAATTAGATCAGATTCTATTCAGGTTATTACTCAAAAAAGAACTTGTAATACCAATGGCAAATGTATTATTTCTAAAGGGGGTGAAATTTTTTCAAAAGACATCAAGGACTCGATCTTAAACTCAGCTAGATTAATTAAAATAGAAGAATCAAAAAAAATTAAAAACTAATTCTATTTTTTTTTAAGCGTCATGAATAATTACAATCATTTAATTACTGAAAAAAAATGGCAAAAATTTTTTGAAGAAAATAAAATTTTTAAAACTAATAATAAAAAAGATAATAAAAAATTTTATTGCTTAGAAATGTTTCCATATCCCTCTGGAAACATCCATATGGGCCACGTAAGAAATTACACGTTAGGGGACGTAATTGCTAATTTTAAAAGGTTAAATAATTACAATGTGCTTCATCCTATGGGCTGGGATGCTTTTGGTTTACCGGCAGAGAATGCTGCTATACAAAACAACCTTCACCCCGAAAATTGGACTATAAAAAATATTTCCACCATGAAGTCTCAGTTAAAACGTTTAGGTCTCTCTATTGACTGGGATAAAGAAATTTCTACTTGCGATAAATCATACTACAAACATCAACAAATTTTATTTTCTATCCTTTATAAAAAAGGAATCGCTTATAAAAAAAAAAGTTATGTAAACTGGGATCCTATTGACAATACAGTTCTTGCAAATGAACAAGTGATTGATGGAAAAGGTTGGAGATCTGGAGCAATTGTTGAAAAAAAAGAATTAAATCAATGGTTTTTAAATATTACAAAATATTCTGATCAATTATTAAAATCCCTAGATAATTTGAAAGGTTGGCCAGACAAAGTAAAGTTGATGCAAAAAAACTGGATTGGAAAATCTATCGGTTGTGAGATTGATTTTATTTCTGATTTTAAAAATACTAAAATTAGAATTTTTACAACCCGACCTGATACAATATTTGGAGCCTCTTTTATTGCTATTGCCCCAGACCACCCTTTTACTGAACTTTTTAAAAATGAAAAAGGTTTTCAAAATTTTAAAGAACTTGCTTTAAAAAACATGGGTACAGAATCTTCGTTGTCTAAAAATGAAAAATTAGGTTTTAAAACACCATTTTTTGCATCCCATCCTTTTTTAAATAAAAAAATACCAATCTATGTGGCCAATTTTATACTTATGGACTATGGAACTGGAGCTATATTTGGGTGCCCAGCACACGATCAAAGAGATTTGGAATTTGCCAAAAAATATAGTCTAGAAATAATACCGGTTGTTAGTACTAATAAGTCTAAATCTATAATAATTAATAATGAGGCATACACAGAAGATGGCTATATTATTAATTCAGATTTTCTTAATGGTTTAAGTGTTGAAGATGCAAAAAAATATGTAATTGAAAAAATAGAGAGTAAAGGAATAGGAAATTCTAAAATAATTTATCGACTTAAAGACTGGGGAATATCCAGACAAAGATATTGGGGATGTCCAATTCCAATTATGTATAGAGAGGATGGAGAGGTCATTTTAGTTCCAGAAAAAGATCTGCCTGTAGAACTTCCCAAAGATATAAATTTTAATAAACCAGGAAATCCATTGGAGAACCATCCAACATGGAAATATACAAAATGTCCAGAAACTAGTTTGAGAGCTATTCGTGAAACTGATACGCTAGATACATTTGTAGATTCTTCTTGGTATTTTCTTCGCTTCTGTTCCCCGAAAGAAAACGAGAAACCTTTTAATACAGATGAAGCTAATTATTGGATGCCAGTAGACCAATATATTGGTGGTGTTGAGCATGCTATACTTCATCTTCTATATTCAAGATTCTTTAATTTAGTGCTGCAAGATGAATTTAAATTAAAAGTTTCTGAGCCTTTTGAAAATCTTTTTACTCAAGGAATGGTATGTCATCCAACGTTTAAAACGGAAAAAGGGAAATGGGTTTTTCCAAAAGAAGTTCTTGAAAAAGATGGATCTTATTTTTTAGATAATAAAGAAAAAGTTTTAAAAGGAGATAGTCAGGCTATGTCTAAGTCTAAAAAAAACATTGTTGATCCTGATGATATTATCAAAATTTATGGAGCTGATGCTGTGAGATGGTTCATTTTATCAGATAGCCCTCCGGATCGTGATATTCAATGGAGTGATAGTGGAATTCAAGGCGCCTTTAAATATATACAAAAGATTTGGCGTATTTGTGAAAAAATAAAAATTTATGAAAAAGAAAAAGAAGAAACTGATAATAATTTTTTAATTAAAACCAATATTCTAATAAAAGAAATTACAGAATGTATAGAAAAATTTCATATTAATGTTGCGGTTGCTAAACTTTATGTTTTTTTAAATAATCTTAATGAAGAAGTTGATAAAAAGACTCTGGATAAAGTTTTTATTATAGAATCATATAAAAAATACTTAATTATTATATCTACTTTCATTCCGTATATCGCAAATGAATGTTGGAAAATAATAACTAAAAAAAATGATTTAACGTCACAAGAATGGCCAAAAATACAAAGTAATCTAATACAAAAAGATCACTTCGATGTTGTAATTCAAATAAACGGTAAAAAAAGAGCAATTATCAACGCTATTAACAATGAAAAT
>Ga0209500_10002737_pt1 | contig 12297 bp, 14 predicted proteins | sample S_140212_EF_Meta_FD_187323 | JGI IMG/M metagenome (GOLD analysis project Ga0209500, IMG submission 187323) | Freshwater microbial communities from Lake Simoncouche, Canada to study carbon cycling - S_140212_EF_MetaG (SPAdes) (version 2) | ecosystem: Environmental > Aquatic > Freshwater > Lake ...
GGTAGGGCGGCGATCGCCATCGCCGCCGTTCGAGGCCCTCGGTGGGTTATTCTCGGGGTCTTAGTCAGGCGCGAAGGCGTCTGATACCCCTAGGCGAACGGACGTGATGGCAATCACGTCCCTACCTCAATGCCGTGCTGGGAATAACTCCGGCTTCCCTCGCTGGGGTGGTTGGAGTCTCTTGGGGGCCTATGGCCAAAGTAGACCTCGAAACCGTCCAGAAGATCCTGAAGTCGAATGGCGTCGATGTACGCCTCGCCGCCGAGATCCTCAACCAGCTGCGCGATGTCGTGGCCGAAGACGCCGTCGAGCGCGAGAAGCCGGCCAAGAAGCAGATGCTCGTCCTGGTCAGTGAGCCCGAGGATGGCCTGCCCAAGGATCTCACCGGTTGGGTCGTCCAGCTGCTCGAGGACGATGATCCCACGGAAGTCTCCGCCAAGATTGTCGACGTCGCCAAGGCCTTCAACGAATCGCCCAAGGGACAGCGCCTCCCGGTCGAGTCCTTCGGTGACGCCGTGCAGAGCATTTCCGGAAAGCTGTTTAAGGAGAGCGATCTCTGGATCAAGACGCGTGAACCCGTGCGGATTATTCCCGTGAAGAATTCGATCGGCCGCCGCCGACGCGACTAAGCAAATAGGTTCCCCCTCTTTTCAGGAATAAGGTTCCTGGAAAAGCGAATTTAGAAGCACTTTTTAGGCGTTTTAGGGCGGTTGATTGCTCTCGCCTCAAGGGGGGGTTGGTCTACTTTCTCCCCCTACTATGAAGTTCAAAAACTTCCCTATCTACCGCATCGAATGGGTGACCTCCTCCTTCCTGATCGGCACGGCCCTTCTTTCGCTGACCGTTGTTCCGTGGTTCCTTTGGACCCAGTTCAACCTGCCGGTCGACGCCGCCAATAAGGTCCACGGCTGGGGCTTCATCTGGGCCATGTTCGTGTTCTATTACTACGCGACGGGTTTCGGCATCACCCTGGGCTACCACCGCCTGTTTTCCCATATTTCCTTCAAGGCTAAGTGGCCGGTGAAGCTCTTCGTGCTGCTCTTCGGCGCCGCTTCCTTCGAGAATTCGGCCCATGATTGGTGCGCCGACCACCGTATCCACCATAAGCACGTGGATGAAGACGAAGATCCGTACGATATCTCCAAAGGCTTCTTTTATGCCCATATCGGCTGGCTCCTCTTCCGCCTCAAGCCGCCGGCCCCCATCACTAATATCAAGGATCTCGAAGCCGACCCCCTTGTCATGTGGCAGCATCGCTACGTCCAGTGGATCGGCGCCTTCGTGGGCTTCGTTTGTCCGGCCGCCCTCGGTTACGGTTACGCCGTGCTCATGGGCTACGCCAACCCCGGCATGACCGCGCTCGCCGCCTTCCTTATCGCCGGCCTGCTCCGTACCGTGGTCGTCCAGCAGGGCACCTTCTGCATCAACTCGCTCTGCCACATGATCGGCCGCCAGCCTTACTCCACGGACCACAGCGCCCGGGATAGCGGCGCGGTCGCACTCCTTACCTTCGGCGAGGGCTATCATAATTATCACCACGAGTTCCAGCACGACTACCGTAACGGCGTGAAGCCCTGGCAGTTTGACCCGACCAAGTGGATCATCTGGACGCTCTCCAAGGTCGGCCTCACCGAAGACCTGCGCCGAGTGCCTGACTCCCGTATCATGGCCGCCGAACTTAAGGAAAAGAGCCGCACGCTCGGTCGCGACATCGACTCGCTCGCTGCCCGCCTCGATGCTCGCACCCGCGAGCTCAAGGCCAAGTCGATCGCCGCCGCCCACGAGCTGGCCAAGGAGCTCGCCGTCCGCGCCGAAGCCCTCAAGGAAGCGGCTGCGACCAAGGCAGATGTGGCCCAAGAAACGATGGTCGAACTGCGTGGCCTCCTCAATCAGGCGGCTTCGCATCTCGAGACGTTGCGTCGCGCTGACGCCGGTTCGGCCGCCTAAGCTTCGCGCTTCAGGACCGCAGTCCCTGCACCAGCTCGAGGATCTTCGCCTCGATCTGAGGCAGGGCTTCGTCCGGATGGGCGTAGTCGATGTCGTGCACGGTCCAGTACTCGATGCGGTCGGCCCATTCGGGGTGGGCTTGGAGCATCATGGCGTGGTGCTCGTCTCGCTTGAGGGCGATGGTCCGATGCGCCCGTTCCAGATCCTCCCGGCGAAGCTGGGTGGGTGCCGGGCCCGTCAGGTCGAGGGGGATGCCGAGCTCGCGGAGGCGCTTTTCGGTGTCCCGGGAAATCAGAGTAGGTTCATCGGCGACCAGGGAGGTCAGGAGGCCTCGGGAAAAGGCCCGGGCGGGGTGCCCTATGCGGGCGGCATGCCAGTTGAAGAGGGCCTCGGCATGGCGGCTTCGGTAGAAGTTACCCGTACAGACGAAGAGGGTGAGGGGGCCAGAATCTGCGCTTGTGCGTTGGGACATGCCGGGTAGAGTCCCCGCAACCTAACCTCACTGCCATGGTACGCAATCTGTTCGTTCTCTCCCTCCTTTCTTTCGCTGTCGTCGGTTGCATGGGCCCCAAGAAGGGTCCGTCCCCCGTCACCGACGGTGCTGGTGACGCCAACCTCGTCCCGGCCGCCGGTCTGACTCCGATCGCCGCTCCGGCGCTGACCCCTGAGCCTGCTCCGGCCGCCGCCAAGAAGGCTCCGACCAAGGCCAAGGGCAAGCTGCCCCTCAACAGCAAGAGCAGCAAGTAAGCCGTACGGCTTACATCAAAGACACTTCGGTGACGAAGGTGTCGATCTGACCGGGCTCCGCAAAACGGAGCCCGTTCTTATGTTCGGGGCTGTTGGGCGGCCCCATCCAAGGTTCGACGCAATAATACGGCGCTTCCGGATCCGGCGTCCAGGTGACGACGCTCGCCCAGCTGCCCGGGATCGCTTCTTCGCCGACCTTGATGGTGATGTCTTCTTCGCCCGATTTCGGTCCGAAGCTGAGCGTGGCTGACTTCAGGTTGGTGAAGATGCAGTCGGAGAGATGTGGGTTATCGAAGCTGATTGCCTCGGCGCCCTTCAGTTCGCCAAAGGCGACCAGCTTACCATCGGCGGCGTGCCGCCACTGTTTCTTGGACGGAATCTTCACAACGTAGTCGCGGCGGCTGAGTCCCTGGTGCCACGGCAGTGTGAAGTAGAAGTGGTGGCCGGCGCACCACGGCAGCGGCTGGGCGTCACGGTTCTCAAACTCGAACGTGATGCGCAGGAAGAGCTCGAGGAAGTCGAAGCGGATGCGGAAGTCGTAGGCGAAGGGATAGCAGCCGCGGCCGCGCGCGTCCTGGACTAGGCGCACCACCGCGTGCTTGGGGCCGCTTTCGACAATCTCGAAGGCGGAATCGCGGGCGAAGCCATGCTGCGGCATGGGGCGTTTGACCCCGTCAGTGGCCTTCCAGGCGAACTTCTCGCCGTCGGCGTAGTTGCGGCCCATGAAGGGGAAGAGGATCGGGTTGCCGCCGCGCACGGGGCCGATCTTGTCGAGGTCCATGGGCGCGCCTTCGGGCCAGAACAGGATCTCGCGGTGGCCTGAAGGGACGTCGAGCTTCCACCGGAGTAGGCGGGCCCCGCGCGTCAGGCAGGTCTCATAGGTCGAGGCGCCGACCTTCCATCGTTCCATGGGCACGCCGTTCTCTTCGTAGCTCTGCATGAGGCAGAGCAAACGACGCGGCCGTCCCGAGGCAAACGCGGACTTAGCCCGCGCGCTTGGCGAAACGGTAATGGCAGACCATCCACTCTGAGCCGCCCCGGAAGTTCCAGAGCTCGGCGCAGGCCATGAAGAACACACGCCAGTTGGCCAGCCAGGCCTTCGCCCGCTTCTCGCCGTAGGTCTGCGCGAAGATTCGGAGGATCTCCTCGCGGTGGCGGTCGGTGTTCTGCAGCCAGTGCTCGGAGGTCTGGCCGTAATGACGGCCTTCGACTTCCCACTGTGACTCGAGCTTGAGGTCGTCCTGGAAACGGCTGGCGAGGCAATTGGAGGGCATGATGCCTCCGGTGAAGAAGTGGCGCGACATCCAGTCGGTCGAGTCCTTGGCTGCGAAGTGGTAGGCGATATCCTTGTGCGTGAAGACGTGGAAGAAAAGCTTACCGCCCGGCTTGAGCCAGCTGGCGATGCGGCGCATGAGCTCGCCCCAGTTCTTCATGTGCTCGAACATCTCGACCGAGACCACGCGGTCGAAGCGCGAGGCTTCGGCAGCGAAGATATTCATATCACAGGTGACGATGCGGACGTTCTTGAAGCCGCGCTTGGCACATTCGCCTTCGATATGGGTGCGCTGCGAGGCGGAGTTGGAGACGCCGGTGATGCGGGCATTCGGGTATTTCTCGGCCATCCAGAGGGTGAGCGAACCCCAGCCGCAGCCGAGTTCGAGAATCTCGAGGCCGTCCGTGAGCTCCGCGCGCGTGCACGTGCGGGCCAGCATGGTTTCCTCGGCTTCGCCGATGGTCTCACTCCCGAGTGCGTAATAGCAGGAGGAGTATTTCAGGCGCGGGCCGAGGCAGAGCTTATAGAAGGCCGCGGGTACCTCGTAATGCTGTTCGTTCGCCGCCTTGGTTTCGATGGCCACCGGGAGTGTGCGCAGTTCGGCCGCAAAGGCGTCGACCTTGGCGAAGCGCGCGGCGGCGGAGTCCGGGCGCTCGTCCGCAAGGCGCTGCTTGAGCAGACGGCGGATGCCCCAGCGGATTACGCTGTCCGGCAGGACGTCTTTTTCGATGAGGGTATCGATGAGCGGCATGCCCACACCCTGCACGAAGACCGACTCGCTGGCAATCCGCCGCGGTGGAAAATCAGCGGCGGGGCGGGCGGGGCCAGAAGGCCGGCACGCGCGCCTGATAGTCGGCGTAGGCGGGGCCTTTCGACGTCAGGAGCTGTTGCTCCGTGAGCGGGATACCGGTGACACGGGTCAGGAAATAATACATGACGCCGACGCAGAGTAGCCCGGGTACGCCGCGGTAGGTGCTATTGTAGCTCATCAAAAGGAATCCGACCCAGACGAGCCATTCTCCGAAGTAGTTGGGGTGGCGGCTCCAGGCCCAGAGGCCGCGTTCGCAGACCTGACCCTTGTTGGCCGAATCCTTCTTGAAGGCCGCCAGTTGCGCGTCGGCGATCGTCTCGATCAGCAGGGCGAGGCCGACCAAGCCGAGGCCGATCCAATGGATGGCCTTGGCCGGTCCGGAAGCACCTGTGGGGTTCGACGAGAGTAAAGGTAGGCAGAGGATCGTCAGGGCCAGCGCTTGGACGAAGTAGAAATAGGCCATCTGGGCGGGCATGCGGTCTCCATGTTCGGCCCGCATCTTGAGGTAGCGGCCGTCTTCTTGGTCGAGGTGGCCGAGCACGCGGCGTGCGAGGTGCGTGCCGAGGCGTAAGCTCCAGAGAACCGTCGCGACGGCCATCAGCACCCCTTGGCCGGCGAGTGGCTGCACGGTGAAGTGGATGAAGAGGATCTGCAGGCCGACGAGCGCGAAGCCATACGACCAGGCGACGTCCACGATCGACCAGTTGTCGATCTTTTTGGCGATGAGCCAGCAGAGCGCGAAGAAGACGCAGGCTTCTCCCAAGAGGATCAGGAAATCGAATCCGAGTTCGAGGAGGGGGTACATGGGGCGGAAGGTTTGGGGAAGGCTTTGCGGAAGGTGGCGCGGAGGAAGAAGTGGAGAATCCAGCAAGCGAGCGGAACCGTGATCACCCAGCCGATGAGTCCATGCACGTAAGCCATCCAGAACTTCTCCATGAAGTCAGGAATCGACCGGTTGAATTCGTCAATGATTGCCTTCGGGGTCAGGTGAATATGGCGCGATCCTGTGACCGTCTCGCCGAGGCGGACGAACGGTACGATGAGCAGGATTTGCAGCGGGTAGCTCACATGGTTGACAATCTGCATTACCACGTGGTTGAGGCGGAAGACGCGGCCCGCGACGATGCAACCCAGCGTGGTAGTTCCGATGATGGGATTAATCGCGATGGCAAAGCTGACCACGACCGCGGCCGAGACGGCCTCAGGGGTTGCGCCTTGACGTAGTTCCGCGACGAGCGGGTCGCGTACCTTGCGGCGGAGCCAGTCGGATACGCGTCCCATTCAGGCGACCTTACGCGTGAAGAACACCTTGCCAAGGTCGGTCTCGCCCTTGGCACCGAAGAGGCAGAGTAGGGCGTACCCAGCGATAGCGAAGTTACCGAGAAGCATCAGTGCCACGAACCAGCCAAGACGGGCGCCGCTGGACGATTCTCGCCAAGCGACGTAGAGCCAGAAGGCGAGGAAGCCGAAGTAGGCGTCGAACATCGTGGCCAGGCCCCACGGCTCGGAGCAGACGGTCACATAGCCGGCCACGACGTTGAGGCCTTTACCCGCGTATTGCGTGAGCGAGGTAATCGAAGGCTCCGTGCAGGCGTACCAGGACACCCAGGTCATGGCGGCGAGTACGAGGACGAAGTAGACGATAAGGGCGCGACGGGCGTTCATGCGTTAAAGGTGAGGGGTATACGGGGAAAGGCAAATACGCGAAGGAGGACTGAGCCGATGACTGCGTTGAGGGACGAATGGATGATGCAACCGAAGGAAACCGGAGACCGGATGATTAGCTGGGCGCAATTGTTCGCCGCAGGGTCAACAATCGAAGGGCGCGGCGAAGCCACGCCCCGGCCTTTTGCGGCGGCCAGTATCCTATCCGGTTTGGCTCTAAATAAAAAACCCCGACGGGTGTCGGGGTTTTGGGGTGGCTGACTTTTACCGTTAGGCCTTGGGGGTATTGAACTTCACGCGAATGGCTTCGACCACGGCCGGGTCGGCCAGGGTGGAGACGTTGCCCAGTTCGCGGCCCTCGGAGATATCGCGGAGGAGGCGGCGCATGATTTTTCCTGAGCGGGTCTTCGGGAGATCCGGGACGAACACGATGCGTTCCGGGCGGGCGAACTTGCCGATCTTCGCGTCGACCATCCCGTTGAGCTTCTTGGCGAGCTCGGCTTCGTTGACCGTCTTGGCGGCGGCGGACTTCAGGATGACGAAGGCCATGAGGCCCTGGCCCTTGAGGTCGTGCTTCACGCCGATGACCGCGGACTCGGCGACTGCCGCATCCTCGATGAAAATCGCTTCCAGTTCGGCCGTACCGATACGGTGGCCGGAGACGTTGACCACGTCGTCGACGCGTCCGGTGATCCAGAGGTAACCGTCTTTGTCGCGGATGGCGCCGTCACCTGGGAAGTAATATTTACCGCCCCAGCGGTTCCAGTAGGTGTCCACGTAGCGCTGTTCGTCGCCGAAGATGCCCTGCGTGATGCCGGGCCAAGGCTTGCGGATCGCGAGGATACCGTGGTCGGTCTCGTTGCCGTTCTCGTCGAGGACGGCCGCGTCGACGCCGAAAAAGGGCAGGGTGGCTGAGCCAGGCTTCGTGGGCGTGCAGCCGGGCATCGGGGTGATCATGTGGCCGCCGGTTTCGGTCTGCCACCAGGTGTCGACAATCGGGCAGCGTTCGGCGCCGATGTTGCGGTGGTACCAGAGCCAGGCTTCCGGGTTGATTGGTTCGCCGACGGAGCCCAGGAGGCGCAGTGAAGAGAGGTCGTGCTTCTTCACCCACTCGTCGCCCCACTTCATGAAGGCGCGGATGGCGGTCGGCGCAGTGTAAAAGACCGAGACCTTATGGTCTTGGATGATCTTCCAGAAACGGCCGAAGTCGGGCGCGTCGGGCGCGCCTTCGTACATCAGCACCGAGGAGCCGTTCAGGAGCGGGCCGTAGACCACGTAGGTGTGGCCAGTGACCCAACCCACGTCGGCCGTGCACCAGAATAGGTCATCGGCGCGGAGGTCGAAGACGTACTTATTGGTCGAGTAGGCGTGGACCATGTAGCCGCCCACGCTGTGCATGATGCCCTTGGGCTTGCCGGTGGAGCCGGAAGTGTAGAGCAGGAAGAGCATCTCGTTGGCCTCTTGCTGGACCGCTTCGCACTGGTCGGTGACTTTTGCGGCGGCCTCGTGAAACCAGACATCGCGGCCGGCCTGCATCACGCAAGCGGCGTCGGGCTTACCCGGGTGACGCTGGAGCACGAGCACATGGGCGCAGGTCGCGCAGTCTTTCACGCCTTCGTCGACCGTTTGTTTGAGTGGGAGGAATTTTCCACGGCGGTACCCGCCGTCCATCGTGATGACGGCCTTGGACTTCGCGTCATTGACGCGGTCGCGGATGGATTCGGCGGAGAAGCCGCCGAAGACGACCGAGTGGACGATACCGAGGCGGGCGCAGGCCAAGACGGCCATCGCGAGCTCGGGGACCATCGGCATGTAGATTGCGACCGTGTCGCCGCGCTGGAGGCCCATGCCTTTGAGCACGTTGGCGAAGCGGCTGACTTCGGAGAGCAGTTGGCGGTAGGTGATGCGGCGGACCTCGACGGCTTTACCGTCGGCAGTGGGCTCGCCTTCGTAGACAATCGCGACCTTGTCGCCGAGCCCCTTGGCGACCTGCGCGTCGAGGCAGTTGAAGGCGACGTTGGTCTTACCATCGACGAACCAGCGGAAGAACGGCTTCTTGGATTCGTCGACCACCTTGGTCCACGGCTGGAACCAGGTCAGCTCCTTGGCTTCGTCGGCCCAGAAACCATCCGGGTCCTGGATCGACCGGTTGTAGAGGGCGGTGTAACCATCCATGCCCTTGATGCGGGCCTTGGCGACAAACGCGGCGCTGGGCGGGAAGACCTGCTCATTGGAGCCGAAGCCTTCGGCGCTGGCCTTCTTGACGTCGTCAATCTCTTCGTTGGCGTCGGAGTTCTGAGGGGTGTTGGCCATGTTATTTACGTTTAGAGCGAAGGATGAGATAGACCGAGAAAGCGACAAGAATGGCGAGTGCGAGGACGAGCCAAGGGGTATCGGTGATGTCGGGGTCGAGGGCGGGAACAGCCGCGAAGGGTGCCATGGGGTGGATGGGGTGTGAATTTGAACCCGACGGGTCGCGGGAGGGCAACCAAAACGCGGTGTCTGTGAGTAGTTTGACCCGTCACCTAAGGGTTTGTTGCCTAAAGTTCGGCGACCAACTCGGCGAAACTCTCCACGACGCGGGCCGCGTTCCCCGTGAGTCGGTCACGGTGCTGATGGCCGTGGGCGACGAGGATACAATCGACCCCCATGGCGGCCGCGGCTTCGGCATCGTGAGCGGTATCGCCAATATAAATCACGTCCTCCGGGCGATGAGCCAGGTCGGCCAGATGGTGGCGGGCGCGTTCCTCCTTGCTGCCGGCGTGAATGTCATGGCCGCCACAGGCCTTGATGAAGTGTCGGTTCAAACCGTATTGGGTGAGCGTCGTCGCGAGGAGGGTGCGTTCGTAGGCCGAGAGCACGGAGTGCGTCAGCCCGGCCGCGGTGAGTCCCGTGAGCAGCGTCTCTGCGTGTGCGTGCAGGTGGCACTCGGTCTTGCGTTCCTCGTAGGCGGCCATGAAGCGGATGGACATCGCGCGGAAAGAGGCTTCGTCGGGTGTGAAGCCAATCGCTTGATAGACCTTGATGACCGGGAACTGGAAAATCTGGCGGTAGCGGACCGGGTCGACGAGCGGATGGCCGTCTTCCTTCAGCAGGCGGTTGAGTGACTCGCAGCACAGCCAGGTGTCGTCGAGGAGCGTGCCGTTCCAATCCCAGACGGCATGGCGATAGTCGGTGAGCTTCTTACGCATGGGCAGGCACGAGGGAGAAAGCCTCGATGGGGACGCCTTGGCAACAGTGGGCAAGGTCGGGCGCCCGGCCGCCGACGTCGAAGCCGTCCCAGCGCAGAGGAAGGTCGCTCCAGGTTGACGCGGCGGCATCGCTCAATGGATAGGGTGCGTGATGGACCTGTCCGCGTACGAGGCGGCCGCTGCGCACCGAGAAGAAACTGTAGCGCTCCGCGAGATGGAATGCGAGCGAGCCGGGAGTGGTCGCCTGCGGCGCAGAGGTCGCCGACCAGGCGTAGCAGGCCGTCCCGGTCTCGCCTTGGCGTCGACAGGCTTGTGTAAGTCCGGGCCCAGAGGACATCGCCGCGTGTTCGTAAGGCAGACCAAAAAAACAGCGGGCGATCGCGACGGCTGGGGCGCGGTCGCAGTCGAGGGAGAAGAACCACACGCCCGGTTCGCCGGCGGCGTCGCGCACATAGGTACGGACATTGAGCTCGTTGAAGTAAGACAGCCAAGGTAAGGCCGGCAGGAAGGCTGGGCGGATGGCGTTCATGCGGAAGCCGACGACGCTGAGGTAGGATTTACCCTCGAACGTATCGACCGTGAGTCCGGCTGGTAGCCGTGCCTGGATCGCCGCCGCCGAGTATTCCCAGTGCAGGAAGAAGAGATCGTCCCACCGTTGACGCATGACCGGGCAGCGCGTCGGGCGGACGCGGGCGCGCAGCAATCTCTCGGTGGCGTCGTTCACCCCGTCATCCTCCCCGGCCGTGCCGAGCGGTCAAGCGGCCCGGACTTATTTCCCGGCGGCGAAGGGCGGCCTCGACAGGTCGAGCTGGTAGAGCACCTGGTTGTAGTCCCAGCGGGGCGTCGGCTGCTTACCGCTGGCGAACGACGTCGTGTAGGTGCCTTCAAAGTAGATTACCGACGAGTCAGCGCGGAAGAATTCCGGATGTAAGACCGGGTTGTAGAAAGTATAGTCGTCGTGCGAGAGCACCTTACAGGCGTTGCTCCAAGGCCCAAATGGCTCTGTCGATTCCGCCAGCCAGATTTCACCAAGCGCCGAGGGGGAGCCGCCCTTCTGGGTGAAGATTGCCAGCCATTTACGGCTCCATGGATGCCACGCGATGTGCCCCTTATGAACGACGATCGCTTCACCGGAAGGGGTCGCGGCGGCGGTGGCGGGTTGTAATACCTTCCACTTCTCCGGGTTTTTCCAGCCTTCATAGGTGGCGGGTGTGCGCAGTATCGGGAACGGGTCGCAGAATAGGATCCATTTACGCCCGAGCGCATCGGTCCAGGGGGCCGCATGGCCGGCCGGCATCGGTGGTGCCGGCTGTCGGGTCGCGTCTTCAGTCCAAACCGTGTCGAGCGGACGGAAGAGTTCTTCATGAGGATCCCATTCGACGAGGTCCCAACGGTACGCGTGCATCTCGCCCTTCGTCTTCACGGCAGAGGCGACCAGGTGAGGCGCACCTTTCGCATCGGGTAGAGTGACCGCACCCCAGAGCCAAGTCGGACCGTCGCCGGGTAGTTTTGCGACGCCGCGCGGGCGGGATTCGGCCGGCGGCGGCCGGCGGTCGGTCACGTAGACGTAAGGCGGTCGCAGCGGCGGCTTGGCCGGCGGGTAAAACTTTTCGGTCGTCGCCGCGGCGACGTCGAAGACGCCGAGCGGGTAGTGGGCTAAGTTTGTGTCGCCCCAGAACCAATGGAGCCGTCCACCGAGTTCGGCTGTTACCACGCTGTCGGATCCAAGCACGCCGCTTTCTTTCCAGTCGAGCTGTTCACCGAGCTTCTGGGATTCGACGAAGAGTCCGGCGCCGGTGAGGCGACCCAGGCGTCGGGCGAGGATCGACCGTTCGACTATCACCTTGAACGTCTTGCCTGGCGCGGGTGTCAGGCGGACGCCTTTATAGCCAAACCCATCAGCCTTCACGCCGTAGCCGTGGCCGATGATCGTGAACCAGGTTTCGCGGCCCATCAATTCGGGCACATCGCAGGCAATCAGCCCGGCGTTATCGGAGATAAAACGGACGCCATGTACCGTGCGGAGCTCGACGCCCGGCACGGGCCACCCGTCGCCCTGCTCGACGACCTCGATCCGGCAAGGCTGGGCCGCGAACGCCGACGCCGCAAAGGCAAGCAGGAGAAGGAGCCAAGAGGTGAGCCTCATGGCTCCAGTCTTTGTCTTATCGCGGCTGTTTCAAGCCTACGAGGGGCTTTTCGCTTGGAGCGGGAGCCCTCCGGGCTTACCTCTGGGACATGCTTCCGGAAGCGCGCCAGAAAGAGCTCAAGGCCTTCGCCGAGAAACTCGCGGACATCGCCCGTCGGGTCTTGGTCGCGGCCCATGCGCGTGTCGATACCGAGGTAGAAATCAAGTCTGACGGCACGCCCGTGACCGTCGCCGACAAGGAAGCGGAGCGCCAGATGCGCGCGGCCATCAAGGCCGCTTATCCCGACCACGGTATCCTCGGCGAAGAGTTCGGGCCGGAGAATGTCGACGCTGAGTATTGCTGGGTGCTCGACCCTATCGACGGAACCAAGTCGTTTCTCTCCCGCGTCCCGCTCTACGTCACCCTCATCGGCTTGCGCTATGAAGGAAAGCCGGTGCTCGGCGTCATCGACCAGCCAATCCTGTGCGAACGTATCGTCGGCGATAATCTCACCTGCGAGCTCAACGGCCGGCCCGT
>Ga0209500_10002740_pt1 | contig 12290 bp, 11 predicted proteins | sample S_140212_EF_Meta_FD_187323 | JGI IMG/M metagenome (GOLD analysis project Ga0209500, IMG submission 187323) | Freshwater microbial communities from Lake Simoncouche, Canada to study carbon cycling - S_140212_EF_MetaG (SPAdes) (version 2) | ecosystem: Environmental > Aquatic > Freshwater > Lake ...
GTTAACTTCACCATGAACGGTGCCATTACTACCTCGATCTAATGCCTGCCACACCACGCCCCGTTGATCTTCTCACCGGGGCTTTTGACCTAAACCAGCGGCGTCAATTCAACATCAAGAAGGAAGATGGCACCGTGGTGCTGTCGCTGTATTTCAAGCCGATCACGCGCGCTGATCGTAAGCGGGCCACCATTTTGGCTGGTTCTGAAGAAGCATTGGAAGTCAGCACCCAAATGCTATGCCAAATGGCTGAACTAGAAGACGGCACTAAAGCCTTTGCTTCTGCTGATGCAGCCAAACTGCAACGCGAACTGCCAGAGTCGGTGCTGAACGAACTGGAACTGTTCCTGTTTGGTCTTGGTGCGCCTGAGTCGCTGGAAGAAGCAAAAAACGACTAGAGGCCGATAGCTGGCTTTACTTTGAAATGTTCCTAGCCACCGAACTAGGCATGACGGTAAGTCGGCTTCGGCAGGAACTGACGGATGCGGAGTTCATCCACTTTGCCGCCTACTACGAAATAAAGGGAAAACGCGAACGTGAAGAAATGGACAAAGCTAAGCAGCGCAGCAGGTAGACTAATGCGATAGCAGTGGTCGATCCGTGGCAGTAGCAACCGTCGATATTCAGGTAAACAGCCAAGGTGCTGTCAATTCAATCCGCAACGTAAACGCAGCAGCAACACAATTAGAAAGGCAGGTAAACAATACAAATAGATCGGTCAAACAGCTTGAAACTGCTTTCGCTGGTCTTGGCGTAGCAGTGGCAGGCATGAATGCCTTAAACATTGCTAAAGATTTTTTTGCCACAGCAAATGCAGCCGATGCGGCACAACGTCGCATTAAATTAGTAAGTCAAGGCTTGGACGATTACCGAATTGTCTTGCAGGTTGCACAAAACGCTTCTACTAAATTTGGTTTATCGCAAACACAAGCATCACAAGCCATTGCAGATATTTACACGCGGTTACGTCCAGTTGGTTATAACCTTAGTGCCATTAACGCAATTTATGAAGGTTTTAACACTGCCGTCAAATTAAGTGGTGTTGAAGCTGGTGCAGCATCTGCTGCATTCTTACAATTGTCCCAGGGTCTTGGATCTGGAACACTTCAAGGTGATGAGTTGCGGTCAGTTCTTGAGCAGATGCCAAGCATTGCTCAGGCAATCGCCAAGGAAATGGATATCAATGTTGGAAGTATCAAAAAATTTGGTTCAGAAGGAAAAATCACTGCTGATGTTATTGTTCGTGCGCTTGATCGTATTAGAACGGAAGGCGCTGGAAAACTTGCCGAAGCATTAAATACACCACAGCAGAAAATTATAGATTTACAAAATGCAATGGAAACCTTCAAGATTGTAGTTGCAAGTGATGTTGCACCTGCCGTTGTGGGTGGTATTGAGCAAATCACCGAAGCCGTTAAAAAAGCAACTGAATTTGTTATTAATTTGCGGGAAGGTTTTCGTTTACTTGCTAAAGCTTTTAATGGCGTTGGCGCTGGAATTAGCAGTATTAATGCTGCGTTATCTGGAACTATTGGCAAATTTGCTGCATTAGGTCAAAGTAAAGGCTTGATGATGCTGCTTAACTTTATGACACTTGGAGGCGCTGGTGCTCTTGGATCGTTAGCCGGAGCTGGCGCAAAAAGTCTTGCTGGCAAAAAAACACTTACGCCTAAAGTTCCAACTCGTTTGGATTTGTCGGGTCTGAACCTTGGCGGTGGCGTTGCTGGTAAGACTGGCAAGGCAGATGGTCGTGGCGGTGCCAAGAGTGTGCGCGAAAGTCAATTGGCAGAAATCCAAGCAGCCAACGGTCTTTATCGTTCACAGGAAACTATCAAAGCCAGAATTGCCAAGGCACAACTCAATGAAAACGAAGCCGAAGTTTTACGGCTGCAATACGTTGACCGTGGCGTACAACTCCTTGCGGAAGCCGCTAAAATTCAACGCGACAAAATCCCGCAGGTTGAAAAAGAAGCACAACTGCGTGGCATCAACGACAAACTGATTGCTAGTCAGAATCAGTACCAACGAGAAGCATTTTTGTTTCAAAAACAGGCCATGGATAGTTTCCCTTCTTATGTATCTGGCATAGTCTCGGCAGCATCTGGTTATAGCAGTGTCTTGGAATACTCCAAGCAGCTTACGGTTGAACAACAAAAGCAAAAAGTGCTTGCGGATGGTATTGCCAATACAATTGGCCAAGGTATGACATCTGCATTTGATGCGCTGATCAGCGGCACTGAAAACTTTGGAACCAGTCTTCGCAAGATTGCGTCTGGTGTTCTTCAGGACATTGCAAAACAGTTGATTCAGATTTTTGTGATCAATCAGGCTATTAACGCAATTTCAAGTTTCTTTGGCCCAAAGACTGGTGGCTTTGGTGGTGGTACAAAATTTAATCCGGCAGCATTTTCAATGCCAAGTTTCTTTGCCAATGGTGGTACACCGCCAGTCGGTAGGCCATCAATCGTTGGTGAACGTGGTCCCGAGTTGTTCATGCCGGGTGTACGTGGCAATATCATTCCCAACAATGCGCTTGGCGGCGGCAGCACCAACGTCGTCGTAAACGTTGACGCAAGCGGTTCCAACGTCCAAGGCGATCAGGCGCAGGCCAAGCAACTTGGTGTTGTCGTTTCCGCTGCGGTGCAGGCAGAATTGGTGAAGCAACAACGCCCAGGCGGGCTCCTAGCCGGTACACGACGCTAATGGCCACCTTCCCAAGCATCACGCCAACCTACGGCGCACAGAAGACGAGCCAGCCGAAGGTCACGAAGGTTCAGTACGGCGACGGCTATGAGATGCGTGCTGTTTTTGGGTTAAACCAGAACCCCAAAAGCTGGAGCCTCACTTGGGAAATATCAGAAGCCAACGCGGACACAATTGAAACATTTCTTGACGCCCGTGCCGGACAGGAATCATTCGACTGGACAGCACCGGGTGAAGCAAGCAGCGCCAAGTTTGTTTGTTCAGAGTGGAGCAAGTCGATTCCATATCTAAATCGCGCAACGATTCAAGCTACGTTTACGCAGGTATTTGAACCTTAATGGCATACGCAGCCTGGGCCGCTAGTACCAGTTACGCCGTTGGCGCCATTGTCCGTGCCACAACGGTGCAGAATTTTGGTTTGGTGTTTCAGTGCGTCACTGCTGGCACATCTGGCGGCAGCCAACCTGCATGGCCCACACTCATCGATAGCACCACAACGGATGGTGGTGTCACCTGGAAAGCAATCAGCGCGGTCTATGAAGACCTCAGCGTGCTGGAACCAAACGCCATCATCGAGTTGTTCCAACTGCACCTAGACGCCACGCTTCATGGTAGTAGCGATATTTACTACTTCCATAATGGCGTGAATGCTGCTGTGAACGGCAACGTGGTCTGGAATGGCCAGTCTTATGTGCGCTTGCCACTTGAGGTTACCGGCTTTGACTACAGCAGCAGTGGCAGTTTGCCGCGTCCTAAGCTGGCGGTCAGCAATATTGGCAGCAATATCACAGCCATTTTGTTGTCGGTCAATTTGATCACCACAGGAAATGATCTTGGTGGTGCCAAGGTAGTCCGCATCCGCACTTTGAAAAAATACTTAGACGGGCAAGCCGGTGCTGATCCCCACGCAAAATTTCCAGATGAGATCTGGTATGTAGATCGGAAATCAAACGAGAACCGCGCTATTGTTGAGTTTGAACTGGCTAGTAAATTTGATCTTGCTGGTGTGATGCTGCCACGGCGTCAGATCATTGCTAACGTTTGTCAATGGAAGTATCGCAGTGCAGAGTGTGGCTATACAGGGCCGCCAGTTGCAGATGCAAATGACAATTATTTGCAAGGATCTAGCAATGCGGTATTAAATGACTATCTCCAAAAAATAGAAACCTATAGATTTGCTCTCAACGCAAGAGTTGTTGCTTCATCAAGCCTGTCTTCAGCGCAAAACAACTTAAACGGGTCGAATGAAACATACGTCTATTTAAGCACTCAGTACACGCAATTTTATCCAAGAAGCTACGTTGAAACTGGGGCTGGAACCTATGCGTTTTGGGATGCCAATGAGGTCTCGTTAGGATCAGAATATAGGCAAGGAGCCCTTAGGGATACTTATTTTATCAATAGAAAATACTACTATGTCCATGAAATCCAGCGCTGGGGCATAGATTATGCTGACGTGGCCGCAAAGCAAGCCCAATACAATGCAGCGCTTTCTGCATACAATGCGGCTGTATCAGCAGAAGCAACTGCATTGGCCAACGCAACTGCTGCTCGTGATGCTTATTTGGCATTGGGCATAACTGACCCAGCAGATCAGTGCGGCAAACGTATTTTAAGTTGCAACCTCAGATTTAAGGATTTAATTACTGGCGAGGCTGAACTCCCATTTGGCAGCTTCCCAGGTGCAGGTCTAAGCGCATGAAATTAAGCAAAGCACTAGAAGCCAAAATTCTTGAGCACGCGCAAACGGAAGACCCACGCGAATGCTGTGGACTCATTGCTGTAGTCAAAGGCCGTAAACGATATTTTCCCTGCACCAATCTGGCCGATACACCAGACGAGCATTTTGTGCTTAGCGGCGAGGATTACGCAGCAGTTGAAGACCTTGGTGAGATCGTGGCCATCGTCCACAGCCACCCAATTACCAATCCAAATCCCAGCCAGGCTGATCGTGTGGCCTGTCAAAAATCTGGTTTGCCGTGGATTATTGTCAACCCAAAAACTTGTGACTGGAGCACGACATTGCCTGAATCTTACGAATTGCCGTATGTAGGCCGTAAATTTGCTTTTGGAATTGTGGACTGTTACACAATGTGCCAAGACTGGTACGGCAAGGAATTTAGTCTTCAACTCAGCGACTACCAGCGACGTGACAAATTTTGGGAACGTGGTGAAAACCTATATGTAGATAACTTTCATCGCGAAGGTTTTCACAGGGTGCCGTTTGAAGAACTGCAATATGGCGATGCGCTGCTGATGCAACTTGAGTCACCACTTCCCAACCACGCAGCCATCTATATTGGCGATCAGCAGATTTTGCACCACATCCAGGGTCGTCTTAGCAGCAGAGACGTGCTGGGCGGCTACTATATCAAGAGCACTGCCATGGTCCTACGGCATGAAAGTCGTTAAGGTCTACGGCGCCCTACGCAAGTATTTGGGGCAATGCCGTTTCCAATTTGAAGCCGACACACCAGCGCAGGCAATCAAGGCATTGTGCGTCAACTTCCCCGGCTTGGACAAGTGGCTACTGGATAGCGAGCAAGACGGCGTGGCATACCGCGTATCGCTTGGCAAGGAAAAGATCACCGAAGATGACTTGTCACCATTGGTGATGCCATGGAGTGAACGCGAAGTTTTCAGCATTACGCCAGTGATTGCGGGCGCTGGAGGTGTCGGAAAAATAATTGCTGGCATTGGCTTGATAGCACTTGCGGTGCTTGTGCCAGGTATTGGTGGTGGTGTTGCGGCTACGATCTTTGGAACAGCTTTTTCTAGCGTCTCTCTTGCCATTGGCGGCATTGGTGTAAGCCTTGCTTTGGGTGGAGTTGCCCAGCTTATTTCGCCCACGCCAAGTTTTTCAAATTCTGGAACAGAACGTGGCAAAGAAGCAGCACGATTTGAATCGTTCACGTTCTCAGGAATTACCAATACTGTGCAACAAGGTTTGCCAGTCCCAATCTGCTATGGCCGTGCATACATTGGCTCAGCTGTAATTAGCAGCGGCCTTGATGTGGACCAACTGGTATGAGCACCTATCGCGCTATTCAAGGTTCCGGCGGCATGGGCGGCGGGGGCTGTTTTCTTGGACACACCTTAGTAAGCACACCAGATGGCGCTTGCCAAATTGATCAATTAAAGCCCGGCAATCAGGTTTTAAGTTTTGATGATCGTGGAACTATTCACGCCGCTACCGTACTACAAGTCCACGTGCATGAAAATGAGCACGTTGTCCGTTATACCTTATGGGGAGGTACAGTTCTCGATGCAACGCCAAATCATTGGGTATTAAACCAATTCAACGCCTTTGTTGAAATTGGCACGCTTGGCGCTGATGATTGCTTGGTAGATGAAAACAACCATTTACGCCCAATTGTTGGCAAAACAGATTTATGCAATGGCACGGTTTACAACCTAACGGTTGAAGATCACCACACATTTATTGCTGGCGGCATCCGGGTCCACAATGCTGGCCTTGGCTTGGGAATCGCTGGATCTGGCGGTAGTCGCCGAGGTAAAGGTGGTGGTGGACAGGCATATACACCAACAGAAGCTGACGATTCACTCCAGTCAGTTCAATACGGTAGCGTTTTAGACCTGCTTAGCGAAGGCGAAATCGAAGGAATTGAAGGTGGTTTAAAAGGTATTTATCTTGATGGAACACCAATTCAAAGCAGTACTGGCGGGGATAATTTTAGTGGCTACACAGCTATCACGCGCAATGGTACTCAGGCACAAGCTTACATCCCCAACGCCAGTGGAATTGAATCTGAGAAGGGTGTCAACGTAGAAGCCACTTCTACCGTTTCTGTTACTCGTACCATTAGTGATACTGACGTTGATCGTCTGCGGGTCACGGTGCAAGTGCCTGCATTGCAAATTATTGAAGACGACGGTGACATTGTTGGCCATAGTGTAAGCATTCAAATTCAAATTCAATACAACGGAGGTGGCTTCTCTACCGTGGTATCCGACACCATTAGCGGCAAAACTACTAACAGCTACCAGCGTGACTACATGCTGGCGCTAAGTGGGGCATTTCCTGTTGATGTCCGGTTGGTACGCACGTCCCCAGACTCTGATAGTGCTCGCAAACAGAATCGTACTTTCTTTTATAGCTATACAGAAATCATCAACGATAAGCTGCGCTACCCCAATAGTGCATTGGCCTTTCTACGGTTTGATAGCCGTCAATTTAGTAACATTCCCTCGCGCAAGTATTTAATACGCGGCATCAAGGTCCAATTACCTAGTAACGCCACAGTTGATACCACAAATTACCTTGGTCGCGTCACCTACGCAGGTGTGTGGAATGGGTCATTTGGTGCAGCGCAATGGTGTGCGGATCCAGCGTGGTGCTTATATGACCTCCTGACAAATACGCGCTATGGGGCAGCCATTCCCGCCAGCAGTCTTGACCGCTACGACTTCTATTCCATTAGCCAATATTGCAACGGCTTGATCAGCAACGGCAAAGGTGGCCTGGAACCACGCTTCCTTTGCAACTTGCTGCTGAATAACCGTGATGAGGTTTATAACGTTATCCAAGAATTTACGGCTTTGTTTCGTGGTATTGCCTATTACGGTGCTGGCACTTTGGTGGTCAATCAGGACAAGCCATCAGATCCGCAGTACGTCGTGACTGCATCGAACGTAATCGATGGAATTTTCAACTATTCCGGCACATCACAAAAAGCACGCGCCAGCACCGCAACTATCGGATACCAGACCTACGAAGGCTTAGGCGAAGTTGAGTTTGAGTACGTTGAAGACGCTGCGGCAATCGCCAAGTACGGAATCATCAATCGTGATGTCAAGTTGCTTGGTTGTTACAGCCAGGGGCAGGCGCATCGTGCTGGGAAATGGATGCTACTTAGCGAGCAAAACCTTACCGAAACGGTGACTTTTGCTGTGTCGCTGGATAGCGGCATCGTGCTACGTCCTGGCATGGTCATCAATGTTGCCGATCCAATGAAGGCTGGCTCTCGCCGTGGTGGTCGGATTAGTAGTGCCACAACAACGACAATCACCATTGATAGTGCTGAAAACTTAAGTGTCACTGTTGCAAATGGCGCAACATTAACGGTAATGATGCCAACCGGCTTGGTTGAAACACGCAATATCAGCAGCATTGTTGGCCGCGTAGTCACAGTTACATCAGCATTTAGTGAGGCGCCAAACAGTCAATCTGTATGGGTAATTGATACTACAGATGTACAACTTCAAACATTCCGAGTCATTACTGTTACAGAGTCTGAACCCGGCGTGTACGGCGTTACAGCATTGGCATACAACTTAACAATTTATGACGCAATTGAAAATAATTTAGAAATAGTCCCTCGTGACATTACAAATCTTTCAGCCACTCCCGATCCAGTTACCGATCTTACAGGAACCGAGCACCTTTATCAGGATGGCAATAATGTTCTTACCGCATTTGACCTTAGTTGGATTGCATCCAAAAACGTCAGCAGTTTCCGTGTGCAGCACAGATTAAATAATAATAATTGGATAACAGTTGAAACGACATCGCTTTCCACGCGCATTAACAGTTTGATTGCTGGCACTTTGCAAGTCCAGGTGCAATCTATCAATAATCTTGGAAAAGCTAGTCCCATCACGGCAGCATCATTTGTTATCGCAGGCAAAACTGCATTACCTGCCGACGTGCAAAATCTCACCATCGAGCCAATTAGCGCCAACAGCGCCAGATTGCGGTGGGAACAAACCGTAGATCTCGATGTAGCCGTTGGCGGCACAATCCATATCCGTCACAGCAGTCTGGCCACTGGAGCCGCCAACTGGAGCGATGCAATTGACTTAATCCCAGCCAAGGCAGGCTCATCAACAGAGGCAATTGTTCCGCTTGTAGAAGGTGAGATTTTTGTCAAGTTTGAAGATGATGGGGGCAGGCAATCTGCCAATGCAACCAGTGTCATTGTTGATTTACCCGATGCACTTGGTTATTATCCAATTGAACTGCGTCGGGAAGACCAAGACGCACCACCGTTCCAAGGCACAAAAACGGATGTTTTTTACAGCATTGATCTAGATGCTTTAACACTTGACGGAGATGCACAAATAGATCCCATACCTGATTTTGATGCTATTACAAATGTAGATTATCTGGGCAATATATTTGCCAGCGGAACATATTATTTTGCTAATCCATTGGACCTTGGGTATCCATATGCGGTTGATTTAAAGCGTTATTTTGTTACCCGTAGTTTTTACCCAAGCACTGCAATAGATTCATTACTTGAAGAAATTGATTTGTGGACAGACTTTGATGGCGTTGCCGTCGATCAAGTCAATGCAAAACTTTATATGCGAGCAACAAACGACGATCCAGCTGGAACCCCCACATGGTCTGATTGGCAAGAATTCGTCAACGGCACCTTCATTGGCCGTGGGTTTGAATTCAAAGCTGAGTTGATCTCATTCAATACATCCCAAAACATCTTGGTTGATGAACTTGGGTACGAAGCAACGTTCCAGCAGCGCTCCGATCAAACTGGTGCAACCATTGCCAGTGGTGCTGGGTCCAAGGTAGTCACGTTTGAAAAGCGTTTCTACACAGCTGGTGGCACTGCCCTGCCAAGCATCGGTATCACAGCGCAAAACATGGCAACAGGCGACTACTTCACGGTTAGCAGTGTCACTGGTACTACGTTTACGGTTACCTTCCGTAACAGTGCCGGAACTGCTGTTGATCGTAATTTCACCTACACAGCCATTGGGTATGGACGTGGGGTGTAGACTTATGAAACAACGAACCGGCTAATCGGTGGCAACCCACGATTACGTCATAGCCAATGGCACTGGAGCAGCCGTCCGATCGGACCTAAACGGTGCTCTGGCAGCCATTGTCAGCAATAACAGCAGTTCTACTGCGCCGACTACTACCTATGCCTACATGTGGTGGGCTGACACGACCACCGGTGTACTGAAACAGCGCAACGCTGCCAATAGCGCCTGGGTCATAATCGGCACGCTGGCCAGCACCAACCTTGGCTTGCTAAGCCTTGCAGGTGGCACGCTAACTGGTGCAATGCTTGCAGATGATGCCGGTACTGCTGCATTACCTGCCATTGCATTTGACGGCGACACCAACACGGGCATTTTCCGCGCTGGTGCCGACCAGTTCAACATTGCAACTAATGGCGTCGAGCGAGTTGAGTTTGGCAACACCGAGGTGGTGTTCAACGATGATGGCGCTGATGTTGACTTTCGCGTTGAAGGTGACACCAATCCAAATCTATTCAAAATTGATGCTGGCTTGGATGAGGTGCAGGTCGCCAACCTCAACGGCGGCCAGCTAGCAGGACTCCGCAACGCAATCATCAACGGCAACTTCGACTTCTGGCAACGCGGGACGAGTTTTACAGGCAGCGAGTATGGCGCTGATCGGTGGGTTCACAACCGTTCAGGCACCACACATACAGCAACGCGACAACCATTCACGGTTGGACAGACTGCCGTACCCAATGAGCCAACATATTTCTGTCGCACGGTTGTTAGTTCTGTTGCTGGGGCTGGTAACTTTGCAAACTTGGTTCAAAAAATTGAAGACGTTCGCGCTTTCGCGGGACAGCAAGTAACCGTCAGTTTCTGGGCAAAGGTAGATGCAACTAAAAACATAGCCATTGAGCTGGTTCAGGACTTTGGCACTGGCGGTTCCCCGAGCGCAGGAGTCACTACCATCGGCACCACCAAAGTCTCTATTGGCACCAGTTGGCAGAAAGTAACTGTCACAGCTACTGTGCCATCCATCAGCGGCAAAACACTTGGCGCTAATAGCGATCACTCTTTGACCTTAGTCATCTGGTTCGACGCCGGTTCCACCTACAACGCCCGCACCGACTCACTCGGCCAACAGTCCGGCACCTTTGAAATCGCTCAGGTACAAGTTGAACGCGGACCAGTTGCTACGCCGTTTGAGCGCCGATCCATCGGGCAGGAGCTGGCGTTGTGTCAGAGGTATTACCAACTCGTGAGCGCGTTCATCGGTGGCGCAAACGCCGCATCGGTAGCCGCTGTTCAGGCCGTGTTCCAAACGCCAATGAGAGCAACTCCTACCTTGGGGCAGACAGGAGTCATACAAATCAGCGACTCAAGTAGTGACTTCACGCAAAGCGCGCCAAGTCTGAGCAATCTTGGCTCTACACCCAACTCGGCAGTGTTATTTCTAAACAACTTCAGCAGCATGACCGTTGCAAGAGTAGCTTTTGGGCCAAGAAATGGTCCGACTACTAATACCATTACTCTTTCGTCCGAGCTTTAGACATGGCTTACTACCTCCAAAACGACTTCGGCTCTATTGGCATCGTAGGAATGGCGATTTCGATCCCCCCCGATCCCGCCAACACCGACTACGCCGCCTACCTGGAGTGGATCGAAGCTGGCAATACCCCTGAACCTGCGCCAGAACTACCGGCTCCTATTGAACTGACGCCTGCTGAGAAGTTGGCGACATCTGGGTTGACGGTGGCTGAACTAAAAGAGCTGCTGGGTCTTGACTGATGGCAGTCCGTGCAAAGGCTGGCGCATCCAAGATCGAACACCAGCCAGGTCCTCCTAAAAAGACAAGGCAAGGCGCATCACTCCATACAAACTTGGCTGCTACCAGCCGTAATGGCCGCAAGCGCCGTTACCGTGGCCAGGGTAAAGGCTAGAATGGCGCCATGGCTATAGCACCAGGCACATACAACATCAGCCTGCAACGCCGGGCGGACTACAGCATCACGCTGCAATTCAAAGACAGTACTGGTGCAGGCATTAATTTGACTGGTTGGACGGTTGCTGCTCAAGCTTGGAATCAAGGCCGTGCCACCAAATATGCTGATTTTACGGTTACTTACACAAACCGCAGCACTGGAACAGTTGCAATTGCATTAACTGCTGTACAGACAGCTACATTACCAGACGAGGCATATTACGACGTGCTTCTTACAAATGGCAGTGGCTTGAAAGAATATTATCTTGAAGGTATTATTTACGCAAGCGAAGGCTATACAGCATGACAAGCGTAAATGTTACAACAACTGTAAATACTATTGATGTAACAACTGAAACTGGAACAGTCGTTGTTCAAGTTCCTGTTACATCAACTGTTACGGCAGTCACAGCTGGTCCCCAAGGCGCCGATGGTAGTGTAGGACCAACTGGCGCAACTGGAATACAGGGTGCGACTGGACCGCAAGGTCCCACAGGTGCTGGCGTAACTGGTGCCACTGGGCCTCAAGGTGGAATCGGATCTACAGGTATTCAAGGCACTACTGGTCCCATAGGTATTACAGGTGCCACTGGACCTCAAGGCAGTACTGGTGCAACAGGTCCTACTGGTGTTACTGGTGTTCAAGGTGCAACAGGTCCTCAAGGTTCCACGGGTGCTTTTGGTGTAACTGGAGTTACAGGTCCTCAAGGTTCAACAGGTCCCCAAGGCATTACTGGTCCTACAGGCGTCACCGGCCCCACTGGACTTCAGGGTCCGACTGGTCCTCAAGGCGCCACTGGTTTGGTTGGTACTACTGGTCCTACTGGCGCACAAGGCGTTACTGGACCCCAAGGATCCACTGGTATTCAAG
>Ga0209500_10002744_pt1 | contig 12282 bp, 11 predicted proteins | sample S_140212_EF_Meta_FD_187323 | JGI IMG/M metagenome (GOLD analysis project Ga0209500, IMG submission 187323) | Freshwater microbial communities from Lake Simoncouche, Canada to study carbon cycling - S_140212_EF_MetaG (SPAdes) (version 2) | ecosystem: Environmental > Aquatic > Freshwater > Lake ...
ATCATGGCCAACAGTGCCGCACAAATCCAGAAGCGAATCACAATCCGCGTTTCTGGTTCTCCCTTGAAGACGAAATGATTATGCAGGGGACTGCAGGCCAAAATCCGTTTTCCCGTCATTTTGAAATAACTCACCTGCAGGATTACGCTCAAGGTTTCAATCACAAAAATTCCGCCGACAATCAACAGCAGCACTTCCTGTCGCGTGACGAGGGCTCCATAGCCGAGCAACGCACCGGTCGGTAACGAACCACTGTCCCCCATAAAGACTTGGGCGGGATGGCAATTAAACCACAAAAAACCGAGCATCGCACCGACCAGTGCACCGAAGAGGACCCCCAGCTCACCCGCCCCGGTCATGTGGGCGATATTCAGGTATGCGGCCATCACACGATGTCCCGAAACATACGACAAAGCGGCAAATGCCGAGCCGGCAAAAATCAGACAACCACTCGCTAAACCGTCGAGGCCGTCGGTCAGATTGACCCCATTCGAACTTCCCACGATGACAAACGCCGACCAGAGCACAAACAGAAATCCAATTGCGATGCGAAACTTTCCAAATGGAAAGACGAGTTCCAATCCACTGGGCTTATCGAATTGGATAAAATACAGCAGCGTCGCGACGAGGAAGGCGATGGCCCATTGCCAGAAAAACTTTTGCCGGACGGTCAATCCTTGTTTACGGGAACTGACTTTGATCCAATCATCATGGATTCCGATCGCTGCGAAACCGAGCACAATGAGTAACGCCTGCAGTAAGTAGCGATTGGTGAGATCGCCACAGAGAACGGCAGCCACAACCATTGCCAGGACAATAAAAATTCCCCCCATCGTCGGAGTGTCCCGTTTGCCGGCATGCAATTCGTTAAGTTTCGCCGAATCACTGACGATTCGCTCACGAAATCGTTGCTTGAGCCAGCGAATGGCGTGGGGTCCAAAAATCAGAGCAGTGATGAACGAAACCACGGTCGCCAGCGCGATCCGCGCCGTCAGAAAGACGCGTGAATCGCCAGTCGAGACGCCCGCCAGGCTTTCGACCGCAGAACCATAATGATTAAGTAACCAGACGAGCATGGCAAGTTTTTCATTGAATCGTGAGCAAACACCAACACGAAGTGCCGGCAGGAAAGGGGGCATCCGCCGGGGCAGCGGTCTGAATCGCCACTCAGATTAAAAGACGCTGTAAATCACAATTTGAATCAAGAGTGCCAGCCACGCCCAGATCTTGAGGTCGCTGGTCCATTTGGCGGGGCGGTCTGTGGGGTTCGTGACCGTCGAGGGAAGTTGCACAATCCAGAACATCAGTGCGAGAAATAAGCCGATCATCAACCAGCGAGCGACCGACAACGGGACCTGATCCAACTGCTGCCGGAGTGTGTCACCAATCCAGTGAAATAACGTCATACGGCACCCCCATTGGGATTGAGGCCGCCAATCACGTAGCGAGTTTTTTCCGGAGGATCAGACCGCAGAAAATAACTAAACACAAAGATGAACAGCACCGAAACCAGGAACGACCAAATCGAATAATACAGGTAAGGTTGCCCCACCTGAAACAGCGGTTTCAGATTGAGCCACCGGCAGAGAGTCGGTTGATTCAAGGAAAAGAGTCCGATGGCCGTCAAGAGACCTGCAACGTATCCGGTTAAGGCTCCATCGGATGACGCTTGACGAAACAGCATTCCGGCAACGAGTACCGCCAGCGTCGGACCGACCACGAACGAGAGTAATGTTTGGAAAATCGTGTAAATCCCTGCGGGAAAAGCCAAGAGTTGAAAAGCGAAATAGATTCCCCACAACACAAAGCCAACCGTGGTCCATCGTCCCACCGTGAGCATCTGTCCTTCATCCGCCTGCGGTCGATAGAACCGGCGGTAGAAGTCATTGACGTAAAGGGTTGTGGCCGAATTGAGGTAGGCGTCGACACTGGAAAAGAGTGCTGCCAGAAACGCAGCGACAAACATGCCACGGAACCCCACGGGCAATAAGGCGCCGACCAATTGTGGCAGCGCAACATCCGCCCGCTGGTGACCCAACTCGGGGAACTTGACCAGCGCAATGAGTCCCGGCACCGCGACCAGAAAAGGGATCAAATTTTTCAGGAGTGCACCATAGACATACGACGCTTTGGCTTCATATTCCGACTTGGCACCCAAGGCCCGCTGGACAATACATTGATTGCCAATCCAATACCCCGGTCCAACGATCAGACCCAACCCGAACAAAATACCGGGCCAGGGGCCGGGTGACTGGGTATCCACAGGCAAGACAAGTGAGAGATGCTCAGATTCGTGTGCCGGACGATGATGTCGAGGTTTCTCGGGGTCTGAATTCCGTTCCGCCGGAGCCTTCATCCGTTCTCGCTGTCGGGCATCCAATTGATCTTGTGCCCGGGCGACGGAATGAATCTTTTCCATCAAAGGGGAAATCCCACCCACTTCCTGAATGCCGATGAAGACAAACAACAGGCAGCCCCCCATGATCACGACTCCCTGCAGTACATCCGTATACACGACCGCCGCCAAGCCCCCTGACCAGGTATAAACCCCCGCCAGCAGCGCCGTGATTAGGATGCAGGCAGAAAGATCCCAACCCGCCAGGTTTTTCATGAAAATGGCCGAAGCCAGCAGCATGACTCCCAGGTTGCATGCCATCAGTAGCAGCCAGCTAAAGGCAACCGCCGATCGTAAATAAACGCTGAATCGCCGCTCGAGATACTCGGGTATCGTGGTCACCCGGCATCGCCACAGATGTGGAATAAAGACAAAGGCTCCGATCAGCATGGCCGGGATACATCCGATCCAGGCAAAATTTCCCATCACGATCCCGTAACGATAAGCATCCCCCCCGACACCCATTAAGTCCGGTCCGCCGATGTCCGTGGCCACCAGCGAGATCCCAATGGCCCACCAGGGTAAACTCCGCCCGGCCAGAAAAAAATCGGAACCGCTACGAACATAGCTGCCGACCCACAATCCGATGACCATCGTTGCCGCGAGGTACGAGAGAATGACGAGGTAGTCGATTGATGTGAGTTGTGTCATGGGGAAATTTCGCTGGAGAAATCCGTTCGTCAGCTTTGCGAGCGGGAAGGGAGCTCCCGTGCGGCGGATCAGTCGATTCATTCAACACGTTGGATTGAAAAACTCAACCCAAACCTCCCCACTTCGCTTGAGGAGCTTACACAGGGAACGACAGATCGTCTATGCGTCAGCAGCAAAAAAGTCGATAGGAACGGGTTGTCACCAAATTCGGCAACAAAATCCCATTGACGCGTTTGTGAAAATCCCCCCGACCGAGATGTCTCGAAGGTCATGGATCACGCTTGCGATCCGAATTCTTTTCCGGCACAGTGTCATCAATACAGTGTCATCAACAAAGTTTCGACAATTCGCAAAGTCTGAACAATTCGCATTGAACAGCGGTGGACGAACGACCACTTTTCGTGGAGAGATCGAAACTGTTCGAGGCTTCTTTAACGTTAACGCCGAAATTCGATTGAAGATTCCGAGTGGAGATCGAGTTGAAGCATCCGCGTCGGGTTGTCATATTGATTCATTCCCGATTTCAGGGATGAGTGTCGAGTTTCGCTGGCTGGTGGTCTTGACCCTACGCAAGAATTTACACGCAAGAATTTACTGAGTTTCCAAAATCGAGTTTTTCATGACCAATACAATCCCCGCTCCTGTTGCTCCACCCCGACGAATTCTGATGGGGCCCGGCCCGAGCGATATTCATCCGCGCGTCCTGTTGGCCATGGCCGCCCAGACGGTGGGGCATCTGGATCCCTACTTTCTGAAGATCATGGATGAAACGCAGACGATGCTGCGGCAAGTCTTTCGTACTGCAAACAAATTGACTCTGGCAATCAGCGGGACCGGCAGCGCGGGGATGGAAGCGGTTGTGGCGAACCTGATCGAACCCGGCGATAAAATGATCGTCTGTGTGAATGGCGTTTTTGGCGGTCGGATGACGGATGTCGCCGCACGATGTGGTGCCGTCGTCGTGAAGCTGGAACGCCCGTTTGGCGAAATTTTCACCTCGGAAGAAATCGAAGCGGCATTAAAGCAGCATCGCCCCAAGGTGCTGGGAATCGTCAATGCCGAAACCTCGACAGGGGCATCGCAGCCGGTCGAAGAGATCGCACGACTGTGCCATGAAAACGGTGCGTTGATCGCAGTGGATTGTGTCACTTCGCTGGGTGGTCAGCCTGTGGAAGTCGATGCATGGCAATTAGATGCGGTTTATAGTGGCACCCAGAAATGCCTGAGCTGTCCTCCTGGCCTGGCACCGATCACCTTCAGTGATCGTGCGGTGGCTGTGATTGATGCCCGAAAAACCAAAGTCCAAAGTTGGTATCTGGATATGCAGATGGTCAAAGATTACTGGGGAAGTAATCGCGCTTATCATCATACGGCCCCGATTAACATGAATTACGGACTGCACGAGGCACTTCGGATCGTGCTCGAAGAGGGTTTAGAGGCTCGCTTTGCCCGTCATCAACGGAACCATTTGGCTTTGAAAGCCGGTTTGAAGGCGATGGGGTTGAATTACGCAGTGAAAGAGGGGGAGCAACTGCCGATGTTGAACGCGGTCTGGATTCCCACTGGAGCCGATGATGTGGCGGTTCGCAAACAATTGCTGAACGAATTCGGCATCGAAATTGGTGGCGGCCTGGGGGCTCTGAAAGGAAAGACGTGGCGCATCGGCCTGATGGGATCCGGCAGTTCGCCCGCCAACGTGCTGGTCTTTCTGGCGGCCCTCGAAAAATGCCTGCTTGACCAGGGATTGAATGTTGCGCCAGGAGCCGGTGTGGGGGCTGCTAACGCCGCTTATCGCTGAACCCAGCGGGAAGCTGTGTTACCAGGGTGGAACTGATTGGTCACCTCGGGAGATGCCTGAATCGGCGAACCCGAGGGATCATGAATGAAACATCAATGCGAGAGGCATGCGAGTGGAATCATCGTATGGGACTCGCACGCACGGGGGAATTTCGATCTTGATCGATGGGTGATCAACGTTTCAGGGTTTATCGATTCTCATACTTACCAACTTACCAAACAGGAGTTCCTTGCATGGCGTCTCGTCGCGATTTCCTACAACAGGCCGCATTGTTTGCGGCATTGACATCGTCGTCCCGTATTTTGGCGGCTGAGTTGGCAAAGACTCCTCGTTCGACTGAAGGGCCTTTCTATCCCGACAAGCTGCCGCTCGACACCGACAACGATCTGCTCATCATTTCCGACAACTTGGACTCGGCCCTGGGAACGGTTTCCCACGTGACCGGTCGGGTTCTGGGTGTCGACGGGGCTCCGCTCCGTAATTGTCTGGTCGAAATCTGGCAGTGTGACCAACAAGGGGCGTATCTTCATTCCAAGTCCTCCAATGCGGAAAAACGCGACCGCAACTTCCAGGGGTATGGCCGTTTCTCGACGGATACTCAGGGACGATACTATTTTCGCACGATCAAGCCCGTCGCATATCCCGGGCGAACTCCGCACATTCACTTCGCGGTTTCACGGGGCCGCGAACGGTTGCTGACGACACAACTGTATGTCCAAGATGATCCCGGGAACGGGCGTGACGGAATTTATCAGTCACTGGGAGCGGTCAAAGATTTGGTAACAGCCGCGTTTACTCCTCTCAAAAACTCGAAAATTGGCGAGTTGGAAGCAAGTTTCGAGATGATCGTCGGCTTGACCCCTGAAGAAAAATAAACTTCTCAGGACCCGTTGGCCCCGGACCGGGCAAGCCATCCGGTGCCTGACGATAATCAGTGAATCATCCCCCCTTGTGATTGCAGTCCAAGTTCTGTTTTATAAATGATATCGGGTTAACCATGATCGCCAGCCGACCAAAGCCATCAGGACCAGGTCGAGCTGGGTTTTTTCGTTGAGTACCCCGAAAAAGTGCTCAATCGCAACGAAAATCCTCCAACAACTTGCCGCACCCATCAAATCCGGCTAGTCTGAATGAGTGAATCAAGACGATCAGATTCATCAGAGCGTTTTGGCCAGACTCTGCTTGATCATCCCACCTGCCAGTGAATTCGAGTGAACTTACCAAAGAGCCCTCCCATGCTGCGACAATTTTGCTGGATGCTGATGGTGATGGTCGTCATGCATCGCTGCGCCGACTTTGCCGAGTTGCTGTCGGCCGAGTTGCTGCCGGCCGAGTTGCTGCCGGCGGAGACGCCAGTGGACCAGGCGATCGATCATTACATCCAGTTGCAACTGGATACCAAACAAAAACAGCCAGCGGCTATGGCCGATGAGAGTACCCTGATTCGGCGAACGACTCTGGACTTGGCCGGCAGAATCGCCACCCTGTCAGAAGCACAGGCGTATGTTGCGGCGACAGAAACGGACAAGAGGTCAAAGCTGATTGAGCGGTTGATGGCCAGTCCGGATTTTGCGTTTCATTTTCGCAATAGCCTCGAAGGTCTCTTGAGTGATGGTCAACGAAACAGTCCAGGAGATTGGCGCGAGTACCTGCTGAAGGCAATTCGTGAGCATCGTCCTTGGGATCAAATGTTTCGGGAAATGATGACCGGTAACGAGGAAGATGTCGCCATCAAGCCGGCTCTGACTTTCCTCCGCTCGCGAGCACGCGATTTAGACCAGTTGACCAATGACACCAGTAGCCTGTTTTTCGGCGTGAATGTCAGCTGCGCCAAATGTCATGACCATCCGCTGGTCGATGACTGGAAACAGGAGCACTACTTCGGGATGTCTTCATTTTTCCAGCGAATCTATCTGACGAAAACGAATCTCGTTGCCGAGAAATTCAGTGGTGAGGTCAAGTACAAAACGACCAAAGGTGAGGAAAAACTGGCCCGCATTATGTTCCTCACTGGAGCGGTTGTGGAACCCCCGGTGGTGGCCAAGACCCCCGAACAAATCAAGGAAGAAAACGACGCCGTTCATCAACAGACACAAGATGATAAAGCGGGGCCACCTCCCAAACCCGACTTCAGCCCGCGAGCCAAACTCGTGGAGCTTGCCCTGCAAGCGGATCAGAATCATTTTTTTGCCCGGAATGCGGTCAACCGAATCTGGGCGCTGTACTTCGGTCGCGGGTTGGTTCATCCTCTGGATCAGATGCATTCGGAGAATCCCGCCAGCCACCCGGAACTGCTCGACTGGCTCAGCCGTGACCTGGTGGCTCATCAATATGATTTGCAGCGACTGATTCGGGGGATTGTGTCGAGTCAGGCTTACGGACGGAGCAGCGTCTGGGATTCGGCAGGTGATCCGCCAGGCCCCGAGCAATTCGGATTGGCGCTCGTGCGGCCGCTGTCGTCACGGCAGTATTCGCTGTCGCTGCGGCTTGCCAGTTTGAATCCGGAAACGATGACGGCAACCTCCTCGCCGGAATGGGTGAATCGCCGCGACGAATTTGAGCGAAACAGTGATGATCTGGCGAATCAATTCGAGGTACCGGGGGAAAATTTCCAGATCAGCGTCGATGAAGCCTTGTTATTTAATAACAGTGCGAGGATGTGGGATGAATTTGTACGCGATGATGGGGGAATGCTGATCGGCAGCCTCAAACAGAAAGCGGATCAATCGGCCCAGATCGAGACTGCGTTCTGGGCGATCCTGGGGCGGGCAGCGCAGCCGGTCGAGCGATCGGCTTGTGAAGACTTCCTCACTCAGAAAGCCGCCAATCCGGTGCTCGGTCTGCGGCAGTTTGTGTGGAGCTTGTTAGCCAGCCCTGAATTGCGGTTTAATCACTGAAATGGTAGATCACGAAAATTGCGGATCACAAAATTTGTGCGTTCAAGTTTCGATGGTTTTGAAAGGTTGATGAGATGGCCAGGAACGATATTCCCAATCGAAATCTCTCGCAGCACGACGTATCTCGGCGTGGATTCCTCGGTTCCGCCGCCTTGGCCGGTGCCGCCTCATTCGCCGCCAATATGCGCGTTCTCGATGCGCTGCAGACACCGACCCTGGCCGCAGAACTGAAACGGCAGCAGAAAAGTGTCATCCTGCTTTGGTTGGCAGGCGGCGCCAGTCAACTCGAAACATGGGATCCCAAACCGGGACGAATCACTGGTGGGCCGTTCCGGGCAATCTCGACCGACATTCCGAGCGTGCAGATCAGCGAACTTTTGCCGAAGATGGCCCAGCGGATGAAAACCACGGCCATCATCCGTTCGCTGAATACTCGCAATGGGGATCATGGTGGCGGGACCACATTGATGGAAACAGGACGAGCCAAAGAAGCGGCCGTCGATTATCCGGATCTGGGAGCCTTGATCGCTCGTGAACTTGGCCGGGCCGATAGTCAGGTTCCTGATTACGTTTCGCTTTATTCCGAGACCGAAGGGCGTCATAAGGGAGGGGCTGGATTTCTGGGGGCGCGGTATGCCCCGATGTTCCTTTCAGACAGCATGATCCCGCCGAATATCCGCAGACTCGATTCGATTTCCGAGACCGATCATACCGATCGAGCGGCGTTTCAGCGGTTGCTTGCCAAGCAATTTCAGGACCGCCATCCCCGTTCGGTTGTTTCGAGTCATGGCATGGCTTATGAACGAGTTCGCGGACTGATGTCGAGTGAGACCTTGTTTGATGTCAGTCAAGAGCCGCAGTCCGCTCGGGATTTTTATGGGCCAACCCAGTTCCAGGAGCAATGCCTGATTGCGCGGCGACTGGTGGAAGCGGGTGTCCCCTTTGTGAAGGTGGCGCGGGCCTGGTGGGACAGTCACGGGCAAAACTTTGAAACGCATCGTGAACTATGTGCCGACCTCGATCAGGGAATGTCTGCATTGCTGGATGACCTAGGGCAGCGGGGATTGCTGGAAAATACCTTGGTGCTCACCTTCGGAGAATTTGGACGAACACCTCAGATCAACCCCAGTCTGGGCCGCGATCATTTTGCCAACGCCTGGAGTGCGTCATTGTCCGGCTGTGGCATCAAGGGTGGAGCTGTTTACGGTAAAACCGACGCGGATGGTCATACGGTGGTTGAGGGTGAAGCCAAAGCAGGTGATTTGTTTGCAACCATTTTTTCGGCGGTGGGGATCGATCCTACCAAGGAATACCAGGTCGGAGCGCGGCCGATTCCGATTGTCGATTTCGGCTGTAAAGCGATCCCAGAGATTCTGGCCTGAATGGAAAATACACTAAGCCGATTCGCTCATGACAATCGCGAACGAACTGCTCCTGCTGGCCCCGGCAACAGCTGGCCCCTGAAACAAGGACTGATTGATGTCTGCAGACCCCCTGAAACTCGCCGTCGCCAAAACGATTCGTTTGAAGTCGATCGGTTTTTGTATCGCGAGATTGCCACAGACCGAACGGCTGTTCATTGGCGGATCGGATTTCAAGGTTTATGAAATCGATGCAGCGCTGGAAAAGCCAGAATTGATCGAGTTTCAAGGGGATGGGCATCAGAGTTATGTCATGGGATCGGTGGTTGTCGGTCAACAACTTATCACGGGTGGCTATGACGGCCAATTGATCTGGTGGGATCATGAGCAGCGCCGCTCGGTGCGAACACTTGCCGCTCATGATCGGTGGATTCGAAAAATGGTGGTTTCGCCCGATGGCAAGCGGATCGCGAGCGTTGCTGACGATATGTTGTGCAAGGTCTGGGATGTCGAATCTGGCCAGTTGATCCATACTTTGGCTGGGCACAAACCCGAGACACCGCATCATTTTCCGTCCATGCTGTATGCGGTCGCCTTCTCGCCAGACAGTCAGTCGATTGTCACAGGGGATCGAACCGGACATCTGGTCGTTTGGGATGCCGCGAGCGGCAAGTCGCTGGCCGAACTGGAAGCCCCAGTGATGTATACGTGGGACCCAAAGCAGCGCCGACATTCGATTGGTGGAATCCGGAGCGTTTCGTTTTCATCGGACGGTCAGTTTGTGGCGGCCGGGGGAATTGGAACCATCGGCAACATCGATCATCTGGACGGTCCGTCCCGTGTGGAAATCTTTAACTGGCGAACGCAGCAACGGGTCCACGAGATTTCCGACCCGGGATACAAGGGTTTGGTTGAGCAGATTGTGTTTCCGCGTCAGGGAAACTGGTTTGCCTTTGCCGGCGGTGACAACGGTGGATTCGTATCGTTCTATGATGCGAGCACAGGAAAGCTAGTGCATCAACTCAAGATGCCGATGCACGTGCATGGTTTCGTCTTCAACGAGTCGGAAGATACCCTGTATGCGACCGGCCACGATCAGGTCGCCGTCGTCACCTTTAAAGAAGCGATCCCTGCTCAAGCAGCGATCCCTGCCGAAGAACCCAAACCCGCTTCGTAATCGATGAGCTCTCATGCTCCCTGTGAAACTCGTCGAGTTGGGGTCTCATTCGGACAACGAGTGCCGAGCATCGTAACGGGATTGCAACGGAAGGCCATGTTAATCGAACCGTTGCTTATTTCGCCTTGGCAGGTTCGATCATTCCCCACATATGGCCACCGACTTCACCATGTTGCCAGGTTCCTGCGTAGCGATTGCCGTAGAACATGACGCGAGAAGTGAATGTTCCGACGCCGGGAATCGTTAAATCGGTCAGTGACATCACGGGGGTATCGTCAGCCCAATAGACCTTGATCGGAATCGGAATATCCAGCTGGTTTTCTCCCACTTTCATGGTGGCGGTGATGACCCAGTCATCGCCGCTGAGTTTTTTGGCGGTCACAATTTGATAGCGATCGGGTTTATGCGACTCGGCTTCTTTTCCATCGATACTGAATGAACCTGCCAGGACGGCTCCGGAGAGTTTTTTCGCGAAGGCCTGTTCCAGCCCCTCACGGCTGGTTTTCTTATCGGCGTCAACCCCCCATAGAGACGAGGCGACGACGAGGGTCGCGACGACCAAAGTCGTGAAAAAAGTGTTCGTGGCGTTTTTCATTTCAGATCCTGTTCAAAGATGTTGGGAAAACCAATTGGGAATCTCAGGCATGTTCAAGAACATAGAGGGCGTTGTCGGCCCGAACATTGGCGGCCCAGGCGTTTCTGGCGGCGCTTCCGCGGATGATCGGAATTTCGTGAATGATTTTAAATTTCATCCGTTCGCAGAGTTCGCGAAAGTCAATCATCGAGAGAAAGTGCAGGTTGGGGGTATTGTACCAATCGTAGGGAAGCGAGCCGGTAATCGGAGTTCTTCCGTGCAGCAAGATCTGGACCCGAATCCACCAATGTCCGTAGTTGGGGACCAGAATTACGGCACGGCGGGCAATCCGCAGCATTTCATTCAAAAGCTCTTGCGGATGTCGAACCTGTTGCAGAGTCTGGCTGAGTACCGCGAAGTCGAACGACTGTTCGGGGATTTCTTTGAGACCTCGATCCAGATCGGACTGAATCACCGGCATCCCTTTCGAGATCGCTTCGATCACTTCCCGGTGATCGAGTTCGACACCCTGAACAGAACAGCCGAGTTCGTCTCGAAGACGGCAGAGGAGCCGACCATCACCACAACCAAGATCGATGACACGGCTGGATCGGCCGATCTGATCGATGATCAAGCGGTCGGTTAAAGCGGCGGTGGGATCGAGAAGGTTGTAACCTCGCACGGGATGACTCCGTTGACTCGGATGAAAGTTGACTCGGATGAAAGTTAGCTCGGATCGCGGGAAGCAAGAAGGTCCGGTTCCTGCCTGCCAGTTTTTACGGAAAAGTACAGCGAAGAATCAATGGGTTTTGCGGTATCGTCGATAGGTCTCGCGCAATAAGGGGGTGACGAGTTCTTCCAGTTGTTGGATTTCCAACAAGAATGAATCGTGTCCAAAAACACTTTCCAGTTCCAGATAAGTCACATGTCGGTGGGTTTCCAGCAGGGCGCTCACGATCTCACGACTTTGACTGGAAGGAAACAGCCAGTCACTGTGGTACGAGGTAATCAGGAACCGAGCCTCGGTCTGGCCGAGGGCATTGCGGAGAGACCCATACCGCTGCGCCAGATCGAAGTAATCCATGGCCCTTGTCAGATAAAGATAGCTGTTGGCATCGAATCGCTCGATGAAACGTTTCCCCTGATAATGCAGGTAACTTTCAATTTTGAATTCGGTTTCGCTGTGGAGGTCATACGCGAGATGGTCACTGTGCTGCAGATCACGGCCGAATTTCCGTTCAATCGAAGCTTCCGAAAGATAAGTGATATGCGCCACCATCCGGGCCAGTGCCAGGCCTGCACGCGGTCCGACCTCACCGTATTTCAAGGGGTCTAGGCCGTAGTAATCTCCATTTTGAAATTGCGGATCGGTGGTAATGGCCCTCCGTCCAACCGCATTGAAGGCGATTCCCTGAGCCGACAATTTGCC
>Ga0209500_10002745_pt1 | contig 12274 bp, 7 predicted proteins | sample S_140212_EF_Meta_FD_187323 | JGI IMG/M metagenome (GOLD analysis project Ga0209500, IMG submission 187323) | Freshwater microbial communities from Lake Simoncouche, Canada to study carbon cycling - S_140212_EF_MetaG (SPAdes) (version 2) | ecosystem: Environmental > Aquatic > Freshwater > Lake ...
CATTAAGAGACTTAATGGTTGTAGCGAGATCGCCAAAGGCATTAGTAAGAGAGTTCTTGATTTCAGCAATTGCATCTGCAACTGACTCATCTGACTTTGCTACAGCAAGTTCGGCTTCAACTGCTGGAGCAACGCTCTCTTCTTCTACTACTGGAGCAGAAGGAACTGCACCACCATCGTCTGACTTTTCAACAACAGTATCTGTTGCTGCTGCTTCAACGACTGCAGGAGTTTCTACTTCTGCTGGCTGTGCCTCTGGAGTAATTTCAACATTTTCAACTACAGCATCTAATACTGCTTCTGTCGCTTCTGTCATTTTATTTACCTCCTTGGTAATCTTAATTGTACTAATGCCTTTAGCACTATCAACTAAGAACTTTATCATGTTTGCTTTTTCGCTATCGCTTTTTTCTACGAAACCAATATTTTCCATGCTCTTACCACTGACTGGGCTTTCTGCTGTTTCTAAGTCAGATACTAGTACGATACCGTTTTCAGAATCATAAAAAACATTTTCAATTATTGCATCTACTGATGCTCCAGAAATAACATTTTGTCCATTAACTTTTTCAACAGAAATAATGCTTGCAAACTGGTTTGCTGGGCTATCTACAAGAGATAGTTCATAAAGATCATAGTCTTTAATAATACGAATTGCCTTGTCCATGTCTGAATTGTATGCATCATCCCAAGACTTAATATTTCCACCAATAGAAAAACCACTATATGTGCCGTCTAGGACTTTCTCCCAGGCATCTTGTGCACCCTTTGATACGTATGCAGATACATAAACTCCGCTATAAAACTTCTTTGAATTAGGGTCAAAATACTTATCTTCTTTAAATGAGACAATCTTTCCTACCGCTGATGGTTGGTGCATTTCTCTTAGATTCCCACGGAAATTTTTGAATGCCTGAAGACTTGCCTCAGTTGTAACAATATCATCTTGCTTATCAATATTGTCAAGAGTTGCAAAGCCAGAGACCATTCGGCGTTCTACATCTACCTTGCCAATAGGCATTGACAGACGGACGCTATTCTTGTCTGTTGTCCAGTGTGCTTTATTGATTAACATATCGTTATCCATTATACCAAATGTTTTAAGAGATTTCTCAACTATTGAGACGCTCTTCCCTCTCCCTGTGGATTGCGTCCATCAAGAGTTGCAGCACCATCTGATTGGCTATTTGTTCTTTCTGCATCCCTTTGGCGATTACCAGCAAGGTCTGCTCTAGCATCTGTTGCCTGTCTTGGAGTCATCACAAATGGAGTATCTCCATCTTTTCTCTGTGGCAAATCAAGTGCTGTGCGAGCCTCATTTGGAGTCATAACCTGAGTCTTAACGTATCTCTCAAGAATTTGAGACTGGGCGATTTCATCAGTAAGAGTTAGTTCATTAAACTTAAGTTCAAGAACATCTGTCTTTTCCTTAATAATCTTGTTGACTACCTTCTCAAGATGATGTTGGGCAGGTCGTGAAACCTGCTCCTTAAATGTTCTATCCTGAGAAAGTGCTGCTGCAAGTCCAGACTCTGATCCACCTAGTTTTGAAATAGGTACTTGGTGAGCAATTAAGATGTCGTCACGATTCTGCTTACGATACTCTTTGAATGATCCATCTTGGATACCGTTTTCAATTGGCTCCATCTTGAACTCAACCTTGTTTTGATCTGTATCTCCAGGAAGTGGAATATATAGAGTTCTGTGAGACTGAGACTTTAACCCAGTCTGAAGGAATCTAAACATCTTATCTTCAGCATCGCCAGATAGTTTTGCACCCTTTAGAGTGATGATGTATCGTGGTACTGCTTTATTTTCAAAATAGTCAATGTTGTATCTTGAAGCAAGTTGATCTCCAATTAGAGATGGCATTGCAGAAACAATGTCTGGAATACCATAGTATGTGTTTAGTGGAGAGTATGACTTAAGATGAATAATCTCATTTGCACGGCCATCTGCTGTTACTGGGTTTGGATTGGTTGCACCAAAATTTCTGAAGTAAACAACGGCCTGACCAATAATTTGAAGGTAGCCATCATTAAGTCTACGAACACGAACAGTGGTTGCTGGGATGTGTCCAATGTAACCAATCTCGCCCTTGATTGTTCTTCCAACTTCAATAAAACCATTACCAGTTGCTTCAACGTCTGTATAAACCTTTTCCATGATCTTTGTAAAACTATCATCGTCATTAAGGTTTTCTAACCAGTCACGTAATTCAATCTTGGCTCTTTCAATTCTATTTCTTGCTCTATCTGTTGCTAAGTCATCTTCTGACATTTCTAGTCTAAGTGCAGTTCTATCTGCAATGTCAAAACGATATCCAAGACCTACAATGTTTTCTACCTTTGCATCAATTGCTGCATGGTTAGCAAAAGAGGTATCGTAAAAGTTTGCAAGTTCATACATGTTATATGGTGGTGTGATTACGTCAAATAGACCGTATCCATTTCTATATACCGTTCCAGGATTAAGAGCCTTTGATCCAGCATCTACTCCAGACGGAACTGCATTTGCAGAATCTAGATATGCCTCATTTGGAGTTATCGCTTTGCTTACTTGTCTTGCTACACGACGACGGAAGTTTTGATCTAGACCAGAGTATTTTTGTAACTCTTCCCAGTTTTTATTAAATGGGTCATTTAAATTAAATTGACTTTCTTCTTGCTCTTGAGTATTTAAACTTGCTCTAACATACTGGAAGTTGTCATCATCATCACTCATTTTCGTATGCATCCCTTCCGTGTGTTTTTAGTGTTTTCTGTGCATCGGCAATAGCGCCTAAGTCATTAACATTTGGAATTAAACCTTGGATCATTCTGTCTTTTTGTTCTGAATATTCTTCTTCGGATACTCTTGTTAGTCCCGCAACAAAATGGGCTGTTCCTTCTCCATCGTCGCCATTGAATATTGCAGCCTTCTTAAGTTCTGCAATCTTTGAGATGTCACCCTTTTGAGCGGGAATGTTTAATACAGAACCAGTTCCGTCAGTAAACCACTTTCCATTTGACTTTTTGTATACGTATAGACCCCAGTCATAATGCTTATCAATGACCTTACGTCGTACATTTTCAACAATTGGTTTGCCAGTTTTTGGGCTAAATAAAGAATCCATAACCACAAGTATACCAGATTACACTGGCGAGCCTACAGATATTGACCATGTGGTGTCATTGTATATTTTCATCTTATCTGCATCAAAAATCATTCCTGATTCATCATCAATGATAATCTTATTAGTACCCATATAGTTATTGTATACGTCCTGTGAGTTTACTCCGTATAAAGGAGAAGAGGATATAGACATTACTCCATCCCAGGTATAGTTATTTAGCCAATATGACCAGCCATAATCAATAGCGCCGTCTTGCCTTACCTGATTCCAAGATCTACTTACCTTTGACTGTAACTGCTGTAGGTTATTGGCCTGATAGTGTGAGATATTGTTGAATATTGCTGGACCCTTTAAATTTACAGATCCTAGGAATAGGTCAAAGTTTAATGCTGTAGTAAAGTTAATTCCTAGGATAGACCACTCTTTAACCGTTAAGACTGGCTCACGAACAGACTTTCCATTTATAAAATATTTAATCTCATCAAAACTTGAGTTATCTTTTTTATTTTTTGCATAAACAACTCCTCTTTTCCCAAACTTATCATTTGCAACAACATAAAAGACTATTGTATTATTTTTATGTTCAACTTCGAATAGGGCTATTGGAGTCAGTGGAAAGGCTCTTTGCTCATACTTAATCCATGACTGAAATGCACTTACTCTGTAGTTTTCTGCAACAGACTGATTTACTGGCATAGAGATACCACGATCTTCATTTAAATCAAAGTCTCCACGAACTTGAATTCCAGATGTTCGGTTTGTGTATAGGTACGGAGTACTTGCCTTATAAATACTAAATGGATTTTTTGCTTTATAGTCATAATATAGACCAGACCTCTTATATGGGAAAAGATTAGATCCAAACTTTGTTCCAATTGGATTAAATGAATTATCATTAAGAGCCTGGGAAGCAATTTCTAATTTCTTTAAAATGACTGGTTTTTTAATTATTCCACGAACAACAAAGTCAACACTGTAAACAACTGCAAGTTCATTAAAGTCTATATCTTTTCTTGGATAGACTAATGTATTATCAATAATCTCAAACTTTGTTTTTTGCCAAGATGGATAGTTGGATACATCAACTACAGAATTTTCTTGTGGAGAGACGGCTTCTGTAAAATAACTTGATGGAGCATTTGCTCCTTCGTCTACATATTGAAAAGTTATATAACTTCTAATTGATGCATTCTCAGTATTATACTCATAATATGTTAAAGAGTTTTCTAGCATATTAGAATAGTTGTACCATCCAGTAAACAATACATTTTGTAATTGTGTGTAGGTTCTTCTTATTGGAGTATCATAGTTATTCATTAAATCTTGATAGGTTAGTTCTTGTCCCCTTGTTGATTCCAATAATGTATCTGGTGATGGGTATCCTAAGTTAAACTGTAAAAAGTCAAGATCATAAAAAGAATTTCCAGAATCACTTTGAACGTATTGTCCAAAATATGATAGTGGCAAATAATCTTCCCAATGTCCAGAAATACCAATATCTAAAAATAGTTGATTATATGAAAATGTTGGTAGTAGTGTATAACTTGCCATGTAATCTAAAAGAGTTATTGCGCTTGGCTTTGTTGTTCCACCGTCATAGACGGAAGACCAAAACGTAGTACTGTATACTCCTCCATCAATTAAATCTGCCTCTTCATTATAAAGTCCTCCATTTATAATGCTAGACAATGTTGGATCATTATCATTAACTAGAAGTCCATAAGAATTAAAAAGACTAGATATTCCATTCAGGTTTGATTTTGTTGAAAATCCAACGGAATAGATATATCCATCAAAGGTGCTATCCCCTTGATCGTCTCCACCAACATAAAGACTTAGTGAATTCTGATTACCAAAAAATGTTGAAAGGTTTCCACCAGTTGAATTAATAAGAGACTCAATGTCAAATCCTGCAGCAAATGGTTCGTCTAGACTAATGCTTTGTGTTCGGTAAATTTCTTGTTCAGTTCCCCCATAATTCAAAGAATAGACAACCTCAAGACCATCAACTTTAACAATAAAGTAGTTTCCAGTGCTTGGGCTATAAACTTTAAACAATATCTTTTCTTCTTGGGCAGTTCCGCTTCCTTGATACCCTACTTCAAAAACTCCATAAAGAGATGCAACCTGGTCATTTAAAACATTAAAGTTTGTGAAGTATAGGTATGCTCCTTGGTTATCCCAAGTTGAATCAGGGTTAAGTGATATAAATCTAGCATCAGTGCCCATGTTTCCGCTAGTAAGATTATCAAACAAAGAGTTTGAATCATCGTATAGGTCCTGTAATGTTTTTGTTCCAGTAAAGATTGTTGGAAGTGTGTAGTCTGGTGTCTTTAAATATTTTTCTGTAGTAGATAGGTTGTCAAAACTTCCTTGTTGCCATTGTGCAAAACTTGGATAATTATAGTTTGCTGTATAGTCTGCAAAGGTATAGTCAATTACAGCAGAAGTTCCTCCATATGCAGAATCAATTGCCTCTGATGATCCAACTCCCTGACCATAAACCCATCGTCTTTTTGCAACTACGTCTGGAACACGATAAGAGTAAATAGCAAAACAATCAATCTCAACAGGGGTGACATCTTCATAAGAATAGAAACCAACCCAGTCTTCGTCAATTCCATCTGCAAGGTTTACAGATGCAGTATCAAATTCTAAAGAAATAACCTGCTCTCCATTTATCATAACGGTTGCATTATTATTAACTACCGTAATGTGTATTAGCATTGGCCTAAACCATTCAGATACAAAATGAGAACTAAAGTTGTTGCCAATTAGTAATGTTAAAAATCCATCTTCTACATATAGTCCATCACTGCTTCCAATTGGTCCAAAAATCTTTTTAGATGTAATAGATTCTGAATTTATTCTTGCCCAAAATTCAACAGTATAGTTATTGTATCTTCCTACTTCATGTAAAAATCCTTTTCCAGGGAAAATGACTGATGGTCTTCCACCGTTTGGTTCAAGTTTTGTAATTCCAGATGCACCAAAGACTAATGGAATTCCTGTATTCTTTGCAACAAGGGAATTGTTATTTACAAGATAGTATCCAGTATCTGATGATATTCCGTAGGCTGCTGCAGGAACAACTTTATTGTCAGTTGTTATATTAATGTTTGCTGGGAAAGTTTGTGAAGTAATTCCCAAAGAAGCAACATTAAACTCTTCAGACCACTGACCAAGGGTTATTCCATTAAAATAAAACTCATAATCTGCTGAAGTAGATCCTCCATCAGTTGTAACAATTTTTATAACTAGTCTTAATGTTGTGGTCTCATCTGGTATCTCAAAGGTCTCTGAGATAAAACCCCACTTTTGAAACAAAGATGTTTCAAAGGTTTTTAGATTTTGAACTATTTGAGAAGTGGTTGTGTCTGTATATTCATATCCAATAGAGACTGATTCAACATATGGGCTATTTGAATAAAAATGTGTTCCAATACAAAACGTCTTAAGGTTTAAATTTAGATCTTTAAAATTTACAATATCTGGACTTATTAATATTGCTTCATTTGTCTGAGCAATTGGGACGGTACAACTAACCTTTGTATTATAACTAGTTGGAAATGGTTCACCAGTTAATGCAGTACCTGCAGAAAGCGTACATCCAGTTTTATCCCAGAGTGTGAGAATATTTCTTTGGGCCTCTGAAATAAGGCTAACATAGTCAAGTTTATCGTCTAGTGCCCAAAGAACTAGTGGGTGTTCACTAAAAATCTTTTCTGCATATAAGTTTGATGGGCTGGACATTGTTCTCCTATACCCTTATTATAGCAGGATAGAGCCTAGTATAATTTAATCTCACAAGCATCAGTTGAGCAGTATTTTTCAGACTCAGCGTCTAAATTATCTTTACCGTCATAAATTGCAGACCAATCAATCTTTCCAATTGTTCCAACATAGGCATTATATTCTTCTCTTGAAATCTCGCTATATGGTTGCTGTGGATAAGTTTTATTACCCATCGGAAGGAATGAAACAGCCTTTAATTGACCCTCATACATATTTAATGCTGGGGCCACAAACTGCTTTTCTGTTTCCTTGTCAAATGATAGAGTTACAGAAACACCATTATCTGACCAGTACTTTTGAGCAGTTGCTGCCAAACCAATCTTTTCAAATAAACTTACCTGCTTCTCAGCACGTTTATGTCCAGATGCTACTGGGAAATACACTACGGATGTATTTGCTGATACAAGGTCGTCTTCAATTTTATATCCCGCTGCTTTAAATAAATGCATCATTGGATCGGTATTACCAAAACGAATAGCACGAAGATAAAATTCTCCACCAGGTCCCCAGTGAACTCCTGGAGTTGCACCTGATAAAAGAGAAACAGATCCTGAAGGTTTGACGGTAGTTACACGAACTGATTCACGAACACATAGCCACTCAGAATACTTGTGGTCATAATGACGAATCTTTTGATACCCTTCATCCATCCACTCACGCAATGCTGGAAGTCCAGAATTATCTGCAAAAGAAGCAATGCCAGTAAGTGACGTTCCAATACGACGATTACGTTGCATAATTCCATTTGTCTGTTGCCAATGTGTTGGCATTAAGGTTACAGTTTTTCCATAAAGATATGCAAACTTCAATGTCTTGAGGAAGTCCTCCTTAGAATCGTGACGGTTTAAGTGCACCTCTACAAGTGTACAAAGTTCGTATGATTCTAATGGCTGCTCCGCACAAGGATTGAATCCCATAATACGGGAATCCTTATAATCTGGTGCATCTTTTAATCTACCATATTCTCTAGCAACATCTAACCAGATAAAACCTGGTTCTCCATTATCTGCAATTAAATCTACATAGTCTTCATATTTTGTTCCAACAGTTGCTGAAATAGAATTATTTGACATCCAAGCCCAGCCTGGTTTTTTTGGATCGTATGAGTTACGATCTGGAAATACTTCTGGATTCTTAAGATTAATAAAACCCTCATCTTCTGGTGTTCCAAGTGCAAGAGTTGCAGAACGACGAACATTTCCAGAAACAACACATGTTCCAATAAGGTTAACAATATCAACAATGGCACGGCTATCTAATAGTTCTCCAGCCCTAGAGCCAATTACATTTCGGATACGTGTATGTAGGTCAATAAGTGGTGCTGGACCGCTTGCTACCCCTCCAAAGCCCTTAATTGGTGCTCCTAGAGGACGGATAAGGTCATAATTAAACTGTTGAATAGATTGGTTTTGACGAAGAAAAGAATTGACCAAAAGACGAACTGATTCAACCCAGCCTTCACGAGTGTCTGGAATCTCATAAATAGATGCTGGCTCAGTAGGAACATAGATAGACATTTGTTTGTCTTGTCCAAGGGTATCAAACCCAACTCCAATACCCAGCATTAATGCATCCATTACCCAAGCAAATAAAGCACCAGGATCATTACGGTCAATGTCTCTAGTTGAAACCATTGCACAGTTTTGAAGTGAGGCAGAGTTACGCTTTTCCATAGTCATGGGAGTTCCGAATGCCCAAAGCCCACGACCTGGTGGTGTCCACTTTAATTCAAACATTCTTTGGAATGCTTCTTGTGCAGACTTCTGAGCCTTGTTATCATTCCATGGTAGACGATTATCTTTAGCATGATTCTTTTGAACTGAATACATACCCTCAATTACACGGCGACAAACTTCATGCCAACGTTCTTTAGTTCCATCTTCTTTCATGCGAGAATATGTACGAATAAATGTAATCTCTCCTAATGAGTTAGATCCAGCATCTGAGAATCCAAATGGTGCTGGGACATTATTATATTTATTTACAAAATCTTCTGATAGACGAAACGAAAAAACTTCTGACATGTATTTACCTTTCTTAGCAAACTATATGAGTACTTTGAGTTTTCCAAAGTGGTCTTAAGTATATCATGAATATTTAATATATTTATACATAAAATAAAAGACTATACCTTAGCATTAGGGATAGTGCTACTTAATTTTTAAAGTTCTTACTGTAAAACTTAACATCTATCTATAGTCTTTTTTTTGCCACCAAAACTTTTTATAAGCATCAAAAAAAATTATTTTAAGTTTTTTGAAATCTGACTCAAATTTTTTACGCTCTTTTGTTCTTCCCGAAAATGACTTCCAACTCTCTCGCTTAAATGGTATAACCTGTAAAAGTGGAGTTCCTGCTGGAATCATTCCCTCAAAGTTGGGATCTCGTAATTTAAAAAACATATTAAATGGAATTGAAAAACTATCCGTATCTACAATTCCACTTGCACACTCAATTGGTCCTGGCTCACGGTGTTGAGGCTCTATAATTAAAACTGACCAGCCCTTTGGAGTTTTTATAGACCAAGGAATATTGATTCTTGCTGAATAATTAATATTTCTTGAATATGGATGATCTTGAAATTGTTCCATAGTTTGTAATATAATAGCGTCTTCACCAGCCCATTGAAAGTATGGTCCTTCTGATGTTTGTCCAATGTAGATATCATAAGGTGTTTCTATAATGTAACCAGCAGTCATCATATCCCAAACAGGCATACATCTTTTTACAGTTGCTGCTGGTGTCCCGTCCATATTTGGTTTCTTTTTTCCATCTAGGGTAGTGTAAGAGTTTGCTTTTTTATACCATTCTGGGATATACTCAGTTGCTGGTTTTGGTTTTTCTAATACACCATTAGGATTTTGAATATCTGTAAATATGATTTTCATTATTTTTTACCCCTATCTTAGATTAATAATAGCATAACAATAGCAATTTGTCAAATAAACCTTAAAAACAAAAACACGCTCAAAAAAGAGCGTGTTAATGCTTATGCTAGGATTAATCTTTTAGTTAATTAGAGTGCACCCATTAGTAGTAATGTTAGTTCATCTGTTACGCTTCCTGGACCATTAAGTACAATATCAGTTAGACCTGAGATTGTAGTTACTGTTGCGCCAGAGGCAATTGATGTTGAACCAAGTGTTGGTGCAGAGTATCCTGATACTGTTGCCCAAGAAGTTGAAGTTCCATCTGTTGTTAAGAACTTTCCTGAGTTACCAGACTGTGCAGCAACTAGATCAGTTCCATTGTATTTTAGTGTCTTACCTGAAGCAAGATTAATGTGTTCTGATGAAGTCCAAGCATCTGTAGCGTCTACCCAGTTAAATGTCTTATCTGTTGCGCCCTTAAGTGTAATACCGCCACCATCAGCAGTTACATCAGAAGGAGTTGCTACATCTCCAAGAGTAATATTCTTATCATCTACTACAAGAGTGGTTGAATTAATTGTTGTAGTTGTTCCATTTACCGTCAAATCTCCAGAAAGTGTTAAAGATGTTCCTGTTGCTACGCCAATCTCTGGTGTTACCAATGTTGGTGATGTTGCAAATACTAAAGCACCAGAACCTGTTTCACCAGTAACTGCTGCTGCTAAGTTTGAAGAAGAAGGTGTTGCTAAGAAAGTTGCAACTCCTGTTCCAAGTCCATCTACGCCAGTTGATATTGGTAGTCCTGTCGCATTTGTAAGAACACCAGAAGCAGGTGTACCAAGTGCGGGGGTAGTCAATGTTGGTGAAGTTAAAGTCTTATTTGTTAAAGTTTCTGTTCCTGCAAGTGTAGCAAGGTCTGCATCAGTAACCGCTGTATTAAATTGTGCGATTGTTCCTGAAACTGTGTTTGAGCCAAGAGCGACTGTCTTGTTTGTAAGTGTTTCTGTTCCTGCAAGAGAGGCTACATCTGCATCAGTTACTGCAGTGTTTAGTTGAGCAAGTGTTGATGTAACTGTGTTTGAACCAAGAGAGATTGACTTGTTTGTAAGAGTATCTGTTGAGTCTCTTAGAACAACTGTTCCTGTTGCATCGGGCAAAGTAATAGTCTTATCAGAAGTTGGATCTGTGACTGTTAAAGTGGTTTCAAAATCATTTGCTGTAGCACCTTCAAAAACAATTCCTGTTGTAGCGTTAATTGTTGTGCTGTTAATAGTAGTAGTTGTACCACTTACTGTTAAGTCTCCTGAAACTGTAACGTTTCCGCTACCGTCGGCTAAGACCACTGTTCCAGTTGCATTAGGGAATGTAATAGTACGAGCAGCAGTTGGGTCTGCAACTGTTAAAGTTGTTTCAAATCCATTATCTGTTGCGCCTTCTACAATAATAGATGCTCCAGGAACTATAACATTCTTGCTTGCATCAAGTGCTGCAACTCCGCTGGCTGCACTCTTTTGTGTTAGTGGAACATAGTCATCAATACTTCCACCAATAGCATCTGCATCTAGGAAGTAGTTAAGGTCTTCCCAATGGTTTGTGCCATCACCGATCTTAAACTTGCCTGTATTGGTTTCATATCCAATTTCGCCAGCATTTAAAACTGGATCTGCAGTAGTCCACTGCGTTGCAGTTCCTCTGCGCTGTTGCATTCTTGTTGCCATTTATAGTCTCCTTAGTTAAATATCTTAGATAATTATTTTACATTATTTTTAATAATTAACTACATGTTCCAATTATATCAGATAATTTAGTTAAAATTATCTATAGCCGTTCCACCATCATATGTTGCTTCAAATGATGCTGTATTGTATAACCCCGCACTAACAAGAACTCCAGGTTCGTTATATGCTCCACCACTGACAAAAGTACTTACAACAAGTCCAGATCCACCAATTGCTGTATCGTGAATGTGATCCTGAAGAGTTTCAGAATCTTCAAGATTTGCAATAGCAATCCATTCACCATTATAGTATATGTGAGCACGTTCTGTTAATGTATCAAACCATAAATTTCCATTTGCTGGAGAGGCTGGCTTTGTTGTTCCAATAGTTGGTGTACCAACTGCTGTATCTACATAAAGTTTTGTTGCTGCGTGTGTATTTTGGGTTGGGGTGCCAACTGTGACAGTTGATCCAAAAGTACCGCCTTCGGCTACATTGAGCCCGTGCTTTACTTTAAAGTCTTTATTTACTGTTACTGATGCTGTCATAGTTGACTCCCGTCCCTAAATTATGCTTCGATGTAGATCTTGTGAACCTTAACAGCAGTATCTGCTGCTGCTCCAGTTACCTGAAGAAGAACATTTCCTGCAGAATAAACTGCATTTGTTGTTCCTAGTTCAGCGTTGCTAATTACGTCAGCGTACTCTGTTACGTAAACATCGTTAGTTCCGTTAACTGCAACAAGCATTTCAATTACTTCAATATCATTACCCTTT
>Ga0209500_10002747_pt1 | contig 12273 bp, 6 predicted proteins | sample S_140212_EF_Meta_FD_187323 | JGI IMG/M metagenome (GOLD analysis project Ga0209500, IMG submission 187323) | Freshwater microbial communities from Lake Simoncouche, Canada to study carbon cycling - S_140212_EF_MetaG (SPAdes) (version 2) | ecosystem: Environmental > Aquatic > Freshwater > Lake ...
CGCTGACGACATCTCCGAAGACTGGGAAAAGGACATCCGCGTCGACGACTTAATTGCCCGCCTCGGCTTGCCAGAGGACCGGGACTTCAATGACCTCTCCGGGGGACTCAAGCGCCGCTGTCTTCTAGCGCAGGCCCTTGCCGCCAAACCAGGACTGCTCCTCCTCGACGAGCCGACTAATCACCTCGACCTCGATTCAATCCTCTGGATGGAGGAGTTTCTGCTCGGAGAAAAAATTCCTCTTCTGTTCGTCACGCACGACCGCGCCTTCCTGCGTCGTATGGCCAACCGTATCATCGAGCTCGACCGCGGTAAACTCATGAGCTGGTCATGCGACTACGACACCTACCTCGTCCGCAAGGAAGAGCTCTTCGTGGCGGAAGAGCGCCAACGGGCCGCCTTCGATAAGAAACTCGGCCAAGAAGAAGCCTGGTCCCGCCGCAGCCCCGGTGCCCGTCGAACCAAGTCTAATGCCCGCATGGAGGCCCTCAAAGTCTTGCGCGCCCAGCGCGGCAACATGCGTAATGTGACCGGCTCGGCGAAGATGGAAATCAGTGAAGCGGAACGCTCTGGTGTCCGCGTGGTCGAGGCCGAGGATATCGCCTTCGCCTACCCCGGTGGCCATCCGATCATCCGGGATTTCAGCATGAACCTAACCCGCGGTGACAAGATCGGCCTCATTGGACCGAACGGCGCTGGCAAGACCACCTTGGTGAAGATGCTCCTCGGTCAGCTCACCCCGACCAGTGGCAACCTGAAGTTTGGTACTAAAATCGAAGTCGTCTACTTCGACCAGATGCGTGAACAGATCGATGACTCCAAGACCGTCGCTGAAAACATCGCTGGGGATGCCGATAGCGTGGAAGTGCAAGGCCGCTCCCGTCACGTCATCAGTTACCTGCAGGACTTCCTCTTCGACCCGACCCGGGCCCGTTCCAAGGCCAAGGTCCTCTCGGGGGGCGAACGCAATCGCCTCCTCCTTGCGCGACTCTTTACCAAGCCCGCCAACGTCTTGGTCCTCGACGAACCGACGAATGACCTCGATGCCGAAACCCTCGACGTCTTGGAAGACATCCTCGTCGACTACACCGGCACGCTCATCGTCGTCTCCCACGACCGTGCTTTCCTTGATAACGTCGTGACCAGCACGCTGGTCTTCGAAGGCAACGGCATCGTCACTGAACACGCCGGTGGATACACCGATTGGCGTAACGAGTTGGCCCGCATCGCCGTGGCCAAGCGCACCGTCGCTGCCCTGCAATCTGCCCCCAAGCCAGCCGCCGCGAAGTCCACCGCCCCTGTCGGTGCCAAGCTGAACAACAAGGAACGCAAGGACCTCGAGACCCTGCCCGCCAAGATTGAGCAACTCGAAGCCGAACAAGCGACCTTGAGCGTCCAGTTAGGCGACCCAGAAATCTATAAGGATGGTGGCGCCAAGGCCGCGGAACTGCAGAAGCGCCTCCACGCCGCGGAAGCCGAACACTCGGCCGCACTGAGTCGCTGGATGGAACTCGACGCCCGGAAGGAAGGGTAAGTGAGCGCTGCGAAGAGTACGGAGTACTGAGTACAGATTACGGAGAGTAACAATGCATAGGGGCGGTTTGTTCCCCTGCATCCACGACCCTGCAATCCGTACTCCGTACTCTGTAATCCGCAATCTGTACTCCGTACTCTGTACTCCGTACTCTTCCCCTAGTCTCTTACTTCCCCTTACCACCCTTGGTGCCGAACTGGGCGGCGCGCTGCTTGCGCATTTCGTCCATAGCATCGAGGACCTTGTCCACGGTCTCATCGGTGACGTCGGGATCGGCAGCCGTGATGGCAGCCTTCTGGGCTTTACGGACTTCCTTGGAGGCTTCGGCGATATCGGCTTCGATGTTTTTCTTTTCCTCATCAGTGGCGCCGTCGAGCTCCTTGCGGATTTCGTTTACTTTGGTGTAGGCGGCACGGACGGTTTCGTTACGGAAGGTCGACATCAAGGCGGTCCGGCACTTGGTGAGCTGCTCGGCGCTAACACCGGGAATTTCTTCGGGCAGGAAACCATTGCCCTTACCTTTAGTTCCGTTCGTGAAACCACCCTGCGTCTTACGCTGGCCATCGGCGGCGGGAGCTACGGCCTGCGGCTCGGCAGAGGTATTGCCGCCGGCGACGCGGGGAGCGGCCTTCACGGCCTTCGCCACCGGGGCGGTCTGGTTAGAGCTCATCACGAAATAGGTGGCGGCGGAACCAAGAGCAGCGGCGAGGAGCAGAGGCAGGATGTTCTTCATGGGGGTAGGTTACCTTTTAAACCCCATAGTTGCCGAAAGGTTTTAGAAAAGTGCGCCACCCCCGAACCTTGACACCCCCCACCCCACTACCAGTTTAGAAGACGCTGAGCCGCAACGAGTCATACCCCTGACTCCCCCACCCGCTCGCACCCCTCCCCCATGCTACGCACCCTGCTACCCCTCCTGCTTTGCCTCAGCTGCTTGGCGCAAACGACTGACCCGCAGCACCCCCTCTGGCTGACCTACAAGGGAGGCGAAGGCCCCGGCAAGGGGAAGCACATCGTGCTCATTGCCGCCGACCAGGAATACCGCAGCGAACAGTCGATGCCGATGCTCGCGAAAATCCTCAGCACCCATCACGGCTTTGATTGTACCGTGCTCTACGCCGTCGACGAGAACGGCTTGGTCGACCCCCGCATGCCGGTCTATCCGGAAAAAGGTAAAGAGAAGGAATTTAAGACCCACCACATTCCTGGCCTCGAGCACTTGGCGAAAGCCGACCAGGTGATTTTCTTTTGTCGTCTCCTCACGCTGCCGATGGCGGAGCGCGAACTCATCGTGCAGTATATTGATTCAGGCAAACCCTTCATCGCCCTGCGCACGGCCAATCACGGTTTCCACGCCTCCTTGCCCTACAAGATTAACGGCAAGCAGGTGAACTGGGGCGATGAAGTCCTCGGCGGAAGCTTCCGCGGTCACCACGGCCGCTACCATGCCGACTCCACCCGCGGCATGATCGTCGAAGCCCTCAAGGATCACCCGATCCTTTCCGGCGTCAGCGATGTCTGGGGCAACTCGGATGTCTACCGCACCTACAAGGAAGGCGGTAGCTTGCCGGCAGGTTGCACCGCGCTTATCTGGGGGCAGCCCCTGATGGGACGCAAACAAGACGACGCCCCCAACCCAAAACTCGAAGCCCTCCCCGTCGCTTGGTTCAAGGCTTGGCATACCAGCACGGGCAAAGACGCCCGCGTGTTCCAGTCGACGATGGGCAGCGGGGACGACTTCCGTAACCCCGGCCTCCGCCGCCTTATCATTAATGCCGCCTATTGGGGCATGGGCCTGGAGTCGGCCATCAATCCCAAGAGCTCGGTCGACATCGTCGGCACCTACGAGCCCCTCGCTACTGGCTTTGACTACGTCAAACTCGGCATCAAACCAAAGCCCGTCTCTGACTACCGGTAATTGGACTCCTGACAGGTAGGTACTTTGAAGGCCTACTTCACTGCCGCAACCTTCGCGGCGGGGGGCGTGAATTCAGGATACAGAACCCAAGCATAGGAGAGGAAGCCGATGCCAGTGAGGCCTGCGACGAGTCCGATGAGCCAGAAAGACTTCTTCTTCATCAAGGCCGCAATCGCCGAGAGCATGATGGCAATCTGGAGGAACATGACCGCCATGCCAAAATTACCGCCACGGGCCTGGCAGTAGCTGGCCTTGAGGTCTAAAGTCTCGGCCTCGAGTTTGATCACAGCCTTCTCTTCATCATAGCGTTTGATTTCTTTCTCAATCTTGGAGACGGAGGCCTCAGCGACAACCTTGGCCGCCGGATTAGCCGCACCCGCCGCGACTACCGTGATGATCTCGCGCTCGGTCTCGCGGGCGGTCTGCTTCAAGCTCTTAGACTGGAAATAGGACCACTTATTGGAAGCGGCAACCGTCGCCAGCTGTGTTTGGGTCGAGAAACTACCGCCCTTCAGAGTCGAGAAGGCCGCCGCGACGGCGAGCAAGGTCGTGGAGAGCGCCACCCACTTGGTCCAGGCATCGGAGGCAGGGGCGGCAGGCGTGGCTTCAGGCTTCTTGGCTTCGGACATAGTCAGCCCATCCAAACCATCCGCAGGCTTGTCACAATGAGAAACTGACTACCCGCGTGTGCACTCACTTCCCTGGCAAGGCGTGGATAGTGTTCGTAATGCGTCCGGAAAGTTCGGTGCCGTCGGCGCTACGGAGGTTATACTTGAGCGACATCTGCATGCAGGGAACTAAATCGTTAAGGTATAGAGTGGCAGTACGACCGTCCGCAGAGAGCTCAACCCGGGAGACCTTGAGAAGGTCGTGATTGGTCTGTGACATCTGCTCCTTGCTGAACTCTGGCTTACCGTCCTTGCCGACTTCGGCGGCTGGGACTGGCTTCACCTTCGTCGAGAGGTCCGGTGATCCATACGCCGCTGACCAAAGGTAATTCCAGATTTCAATATTCCAGCTACCGGGGTCCTTGGCTACGGCTGGATCGAGGGCTTCACCAAAGCGGACTTCCACCCTGCCTTGGGTGACCTTCAGGTCCAACGGCGTACGGACCTTCTCACCGGTATAGCGCACGCGCTGCAGGCAACCGTTTTTGACCGCCGTGGTCTGCCAACCGCGGAGTCCAACGACATAGAGTTGGCCGTCCTTAGGGTTAAAGCGTGCCCGCATGGCGCCGCTGTCGAAGTTCACGTTGAAACGAGTCAGACCTCCTTGCATCTGCGGCTGACCACGGAACTCCACCTCCTGCGGCAAGACGCCGTAGAGCGAGCACATCCCATAACTGAGGTGTAAAAGTCGGCCCTTCCAAGGGCCCCATTGATCTGAAGTCACCCAGACCTGGCCACCGCTGGAATTATCGACGTCCTTCGGCATCCAACAGAGCGGACGATCATAATCGGTCGGCTCAGTCGTACGGTGCGCCAAGGGCGGCACGCCGTAAAAACCACCCTGCTTAATCCAGTTCAGTCGGCAAACCGGCGTCCAGGTGCCTTCGTTATCACCAGACGTCAGCTGGCCGGTCGGACTAATCCCTAAGCCGTTCGGGGCCCGGAAGCCGGTGGCAACGACTGACATCGTCGATCCATCGGGGGAGACTTTAAACAATACGCCGTGGTGGTCGCAGAGGTCATCGAAGCCACGACCGCCCTTCTTTACTGGACCGGCCTTGATGAAATAAAAGTTGCCCGCATCATCCGCTTGGAGGTCGAAAACGAACTCATGGAAGTTCTTCGTCACCTGAATGTCGGAGTTAAACACCGCATAAGTCTGGGCGCTGCCTTTACCGTCGGGACCGGCCTGAAGTTTCCAGAGTCCGTCACGGCAGGTGACGTGAATCATCCCGTTCACGACCTTCAGACCGAGCGGATGATACAGCCCCGTGGCAAAGCGCTCCCAAGTGACCTGCTCCAACTTGGCATCGAGGCCAGAGCCAATCCAGACGTCCCCATGGAACGTACAAATCGCCACACGACCGTCGTCAAAGAAATCCACGCCACTCACATACATCGGGGCCTTCCACGCGTTGTCGTCGGGAAGTTTAATCCGGTCGGTGACGTAGGGCTCGCCCGTCTTGGTTGAGAGTTCTCCCTGGGTGACAACTTTCTTCGCCGAGAAATCCGTAAAGGCCAGCGTGCCGTGTTCTTCGGGCCAGCCGGTCGGACGGGCTGCACCCACCGGGGCGTAGGCGATTTCCACCTGTTGTTTGCCAGCCGGAATGCGATAGACCTCCCAACCATCGAGCTGCTCGCGGCGACCGGGACCGCGGACACCGATGCGATCGGCATCCTTGGTGCGACCCAACAGCACTGTCACGCCCGTTGCCGTGTCAGCGCTCAGCGCCCGGACGATGACTTGTGCTTCATTAGAATCGACGACCCTAGGGATCTCGATGACCCGGTCGGCGGAACTTGGGACGGCAAAGGTGAGTACGCCGTCTCCCTTGGGCTGAAAGTTCGCTAAACGATAATGGCCGGCCCCGAGGTGTCCATAGCCCGTGCGCCGAGCGAGCTTAGCCGCATTCTCACCGATCGCGAGGCCGGCGAGGTCATCGTCCGTCGAGAAATACACGCTGCCCAAGGCCGAGGGATACTCCCCGCGGGACATCAGGTTCATCTCCGTGACAAACTTGCCCGACCAACCGCCGACGACGCGGGCGAGTTCGGTGTCATAAGCGATGGCATGCTTACCATCCTCACCCAGACGCAGGGCCAGTCCCTTAAGCGCGGTGTGCTCGGCCGTGCCGTCGGGCTTACGGTCGACGCCGATGGTGCCAAAGACCCAACGGCCTGGCGCCTCGGCGAGCTCCTTCGCTGCGGATTTAGCGGGAGCCTTCTTCCCCGCCTGGGCGAAGAGGAGTGGACCTGCCAAAAGCAGGCCAAGACAAAGACGCAAGAAGGAGCGCATGGGGATGCGGCGAGCAAAGCCCCCGCCCCTACCGTGGCAACACCCGAGGCTTACTTCTTTCGCTTCTCGAGGTCATCGGAGCCCGGGAGGATATATTTGCTCTCCTTGCCCAGCGGCTTGACTCGTCGCTCGTTCTCTTGGCGGTTCTTGGCCGCCAGATCCTGGGCCTTTTTCGACGTGTCGATGGGACCTCCGTCCTTGGAATCATCTCCAGAATTCCCTTCGCCCTTGGTGCCGGCCACGACGACGGGCCGGGCTGGCTTGTTGCGGTCTTCCCACCAATCGTAGGCATCCTTCTCTGCCTGGGCGACCTGCTCGGGCTTGAGCTCAGCCTTGAGCCGGGCCTGCAGTTTGCCGACTTCATGCGGCACCAAGCCAGTCATACGCTGAAGTAAGCAAAAGAAATAGGCCTTTGGGTTATCGACCACGCCCAGTTCACCGGAAGCATGCAGCAAGGCTAAGCGGGCCGTATAGCCGGTTTCGACGCGGCCACGCTCATGCAGGCGCTGGAGCCATTCGTTCGCTTCCTTGACGTCGCGGTCGGCCGGCTTCCCGTCAAGGCGCGCCACAAAGATTGCGCGCATGGCCACAAAATACCCCTGACGGGCGGATTTACGAAACCAACCCATACCATCCTCAAAGTGCTGATGCAGGCCGCCCTTGGCGTACATTTCCATGTAGTATCGTCCGACGCGCTCTTGGGCCTCCCGGTCGCCCGACATGGCTTCATGGTATTCAGGAATCGGGCGAGGCGACGGACCAGGATCGCCCGCGGCCCCCGCCAGGAATGGAAACGCACCTAACGCCAATAACAGTCTCAACATACCAGCACAAAACAGGCCCGCCCCGACCTGGGCAAGTCCGATAGGGACGCCAGGCCGGGGCGGGTGTTATAAAAGCACTCTACTATTTAGAGGCTCTTGAGGTAGGCCGTGAGATCGGCCACGCCTTGATCGGTCAAGCCGAGCATCGCGGGCGTATACATCAGGGACTTCTCCAGCTTCTCGACCGACTTGATCCGATCAGCCGGGATAGTCTGGATGGCACCACCGACGCACTTGATCATCGTGGGGTCACCCTGCGTGAGCACCATGCCCGTGATGATGAGGCCATCCTTGGTCACGAGGCGCGAACCTTCGTAGCCGTGCGAGATGGCCACAGAAGGCTGGGCGATCGCCTGAATGATGGTCTCCGCCGACTGTTGGCGACCATAGGTCGTGAGGTTCGGGCCATACTCAATGCCCTGTTCACCAATGCGGTGACAGGTATAGCAGACGGCGATAGCAGTGGCGCCAAGCTTGGGGTCACCCTTGAGCTTCGCAATGGTTTCGACGGACGATAGCGCCTTCGTACCGACGGGCTCCACGGGGAAGTCGCTGGCGGTAAGCTTGACCTGATTAGCATCGTAGAGGCCGCGAGCCTTGAGGATCTTATCGACCTCGAAGGTCTTCCAATCGTTACCCTTCCGGCTGTTCAGCCACCAGGTGGCGATTTCCTTCAGCTCCTTACGCTGAGAGAGTTCGACCATCGCACCGACCGCCTCAGGGCTATTGGTGAACGCCAAAGCGGTGACCATCTGCTTGGTCTGGGCCGCGTCCAACTTACCAGAAGCGAGGCGGGCACGGATGCCAGCGACGCCCGCAGGCACGTGCAGACGCCAGGTCAGGCCAGCGAACGCGTCGCTCCAGGTGGCAGGGTCGCCCCCCATGCTCTTACTGAGGGCGGCATAGAGTTCGACTTCGCGACCAGTGGCACCGAGGCCGACGGCTTCGAGGTAGGCACGGTCCTTACCATCGAAGCGTTGGGCCACTTCGACGAGAGCAGCGAGGGCGACTGGGCCCTTGAAATCGCGGAGAGCCAGGGCCACTTCGCGCCGAACGGCCGGCGAAGCATCCTTGGCATTAGCCACGGCGAGATTCAGGACATCACGGTTGGCCGCGCGCAGGGCGCGGAAGGCCACGAGGCGTCGCTGGGCGTCCGACGAACGGAGTTCAGTCGAGACGAGTGCAGCACCCTTATCGCCCAACTGGGCGAGCAACCACACGGCACGCGAAGCGACGTAAGGGTTAGCGTCCTTGAGCAAGGCGGAGACTGCCGGGATGGCGGCCTCCCCTTGGGCCTTGAGACGCGCGAAGCCCGCCCCACGAATATTATTGGCGGGACTGCTGAGCGCAAGGATTTGCCCTTCGGTGGTGTTGAGGTCGATCTTAGGCACGACGGACTTAAAGCCCTTGGGCGCTAGACGATAGATGGTACCGCTGAAGCGGTTATCGCGCGTCCCGTGACCACCCACGCCCGGGTCGAACCAATCGGCGAAGTAGATGGCGCCATCGGGACCGACGGTCACATCAGCTGGACGGAACATCGTCTTAAGCACGCCCGTGGCGCGGCCACCAAGGAAGTCAGAGCCCGCCCATTCCTTCTCCTTATTAGAGGTAATGAAGTCGAAGCGCTCGAGCTTCATGCCGGCGCCATCAGGCTTAGGCAAATAGCCGAAGACGACGTTCTTACCGGCTTCACAGGCGAGGAGTAGGCCGCTCCACTTGTCGCCGAGGGAACCGTTCTCATAGAAGGCTACCCCGGTCGGGGAACCGCCACCGTAGACGTCACCGGCCGGCATGGTGCCGGGGTCGTCTTGGCGCCACTCGGCGGTCGGAGTATCTTGGCCCGGACGCTTATCTGCACCCCAGGAGCGCTTACCATCCGCCGAAGCAAAGCCGGCATTGCCACCTTCCATGATCAACGAGACGCGGCACGCGGGCGGATCATCGTTGTCGCTCTGGTAGAGGTCGCCGAACGAGTTGATCGACTGCTCGTAACTATTGCGGTAGTTATGACCGACGATGCGGAGGTCGGAGCCATCGGCATTCATGCGCACCGAGAAGCCACCAATCCAGACATTGCCATCGTCGCTGCGTTTACCGGCAATATTGCCGAGCATGTAAGGACTACCCATGTAGAAATGGCGGCCAGTCTTATCGGTAAAGTCCGCGCCGGTGTTGCCTTGATTGAAGTTCCACTTGCCGTCAGGGCCCGTGGTCACGCTGTGGAGCGAGTGGTCATGCTGGCGGCCGTTGAAGCCCGTGAGCAGTACCTCGCGTTTATCGACTGCAGGGTCATAGACCCCATCGCGATTCACGTCGGTGTAGACCAAGAGATCCGGCGGCTGCGAGACCACGACCTTACCGTCGATAGCGGCCACACCCAATGGCGAAGCGAGGCTCACATCTTGCACAAAGACCGTCGCTTTGTCGGCCTTGCCAGCGCCCGTGGTATCCTCAAGGACGACGACACGGTCGCCTTCCTTGCGGCGACCACCCTTACCGCGGTAGTTTACGCCCTCGGCGACAAACATCCGACCCTTCTCGTCGAAGTCGATGTTCGTTGGATTGAAGAGCATCGGCGAAGTCGCCCAGACCGTGACCTCAAAGCCTTCCGGCACGGTGAAGAGTTCTGGCGGGACGAGCATTGGACCATCTTCTACCGCGACGGCCTTCTCTTCGTCAGGCTTCTGGGTGAACACCAAGAAGCGAACTGCGGCTGGGCTACGCTTACCGCCGCGCTCCAAACCTCCGTCGTCAAGGGCGACTTGGGTACGGAAGCCGACCACGCCCGCAGGGAGATCGTAGGCAATCACCGAAGTGGCGTGGGTGCCAATACCGTTGGTGTAGACCTTGCCAGCGACGGAAAGCGGACCCTTTGAGTTATTCTTACCCACGAGCACGGCGCCGTGGCTGGCGGTGGCGGACTTCCACTTCAAATCGATGAGGTTCTTCGTCGTCCCGTCGGCCATGAGCAACGTCGGCTCGATCCAGGATGCCCAGTCGCAGTTATTATCGCCGAGATCGGAGACCATCAGGTAGAGTTCCTTCGCACCCTTGAGGTCGGCAGTCAGTTCGGTCAGGCGAACCTTATCCTTAGCAGTGATGTCCTTAGTCTGAGCTACTGGCTTCCCTGCGGTCGGCGAAGGGGCAGGCGTGGCGGCCTTCGGGGCCGCTGGGGTCACGGGGACGGCGGCACCTGCGGCCGGACGGCCGAACTTGGCTTCGCGTTCGACCGGAATGGCGGCGGCCGGAATCTTGGCAAACTCGCCCGGCTGCGGGAGCTTGAGACGAGGCGGGTTCTTGCCCTTATCGTCCAGGTTGGCGTTGAGCTCATCTTCGGTGAGCGGAGTAGACTTCACCCCCTCGGCAGGCACTTCGACCTTGGCGGCCCAGACGATGGCATTGAGCGTCAAGGTCCGGAAGCCATCGATGGCCCAGTTGCGATGGTTATGACCACCGGAGAAACCGACCCCGCGGCCGCCATCGGCGCGTTCGATACCCCACATCAACGTCTGCACCTTACCGAGGCCATCGACGCCGTGCTCGTTCCAAAGATTGATATACTTTTTCACGTTCTCCCGCGTCGGCACGGCCGTGACGAGGTCGAGCACCTTGCTGCGGTCCGCTGGGAAACGCATATTGTAATAGAACTCGTCATAGGCCTGCACGAGGCCATTCACGCCGCGCGAGACCGGATGATTCGGTAAAGCCTTGAGGTCAGCGACCCAGTGCGGGTTCACGGACCAGCCCGTCTCAAACGCGCCGCCAATCCACGGACGGTAGTACTTTTCACCATCCTTGGCATCGGGATGGACGGCATAATGCATGAACACGATACCCGTACCCTTTTTGGCGAGCTCATCGACCTTGGCCCAGCCCTTGCCCACGACGCTCGTGCCGTCGGCATAGATGACGAGGCACTTGATGCCGTCTAGGATCGTTTCATCCTTAGGCCAGCCGCTGACGACCACGGCCTTCAGGCCTAAGCCGCTCTGCTGATTGATGGCCTTGGCCAAGAGTTCGGAGCCCGCCTTAAACTCGTGCTCACCAGGGCCATGCGACCGGCCGCCCGCCAGGAAGACGATGTCGGCGGCCGCTTGGGCGCCAAGCGATGCGAGGAGACAAGCGACCACGACGGCGACGCGGGTCCAGGGACGGAGGGTATTATTCATGAGAATGATGGGGCGAGCCGAGGGGAACGGCACTCCTCACAGACAGCGGATAACCTCAAAGGTTGGAAGGAAAAACCCCGCAGGGGCCAAACGAGCCGCCCGCGAGCCCGCCCAAGCCCATTTTTACCCCAATTTGACATTGGAGGAACAATCGTAGGGTGTTCTTGTTAGACCCTGTATGAAAGCCCCTGCCCTCCTACTCCTAGCAGGCCTCGCCCTGACCGGGCGTTTGGCTGGGGCTGACCCTGTCCCAACGGCCGCCCAGCTCGAGTTCTTCGAAAAGGAGATCCGCCCAATCTTAGTCGAAAACTGCTACGAGTGCCATGGCCCCAAAAAGCAGAAGTCGAACCTGCGCCTAGACTCCCGGGCTTTCATTCTCAAAGGCGGGGAAGTCGGTCCCGTCGTTGTCCCTGGCCAACCCGAGCAGAGCCGCCTCATCCTCGCGATTAACCACACGAAGCGCAAGGACGTCGAAGTGATGCCGAGCGAGGACAAGAAACTCTCGCCCAAGGAAATCGCCGCGCTCACCGAGTGGGTCCGCCAAGGGCTCCCTTGGCCAACGACCGGTCAGCCCGAAATCTCCGACCCCCGTAAGCACTGGGCCTTCCAGCCCATCGCTGCGCCTGCGCTCCCCAAAGTCACAAAGACCGAGCGCGTCCGTAATGACGTCGATCGCTTCGTCCTTTCTAAACTAGAAGCGAACGGCCTGACTTATTCGCCCGAAGCCCCGAAGGAAACACTGATTCGTCGCGCGTACTTTGCGTTGCACGGCTTGCCGCCCTCCGCCGCCGAGGTCGAGCGCTTCGTCGCAGATCGCGACCCGCAAGCGTACGATAAACTCGTTGACCACCTCCTCGCCGC
>Ga0209500_10002757_pt1 | contig 12241 bp, 6 predicted proteins | sample S_140212_EF_Meta_FD_187323 | JGI IMG/M metagenome (GOLD analysis project Ga0209500, IMG submission 187323) | Freshwater microbial communities from Lake Simoncouche, Canada to study carbon cycling - S_140212_EF_MetaG (SPAdes) (version 2) | ecosystem: Environmental > Aquatic > Freshwater > Lake ...
GTCCTACACTGCCTGCTGAAAGCACGCTGGGAGAAAGAACCATACAGGACTTGCTTTTCTTAGAAAACAGAGACAGAAAATATGATGCAGACGTATATGTTATTAGAGGCATTTATAATGTACAAGATACAGATTTTAATCTCAGTCAATTCGGTATGTTCCTACAAAACGATACTTTATTTCTAACAGTACATTTAAATGATATAGTGGAAAGATTAGGTAGAAAACCCATGTCAGGAGATGTGGTAGAATTTCCCAATTTAAAAGATGATTACAGTCTAGATGCCAGCATACCTATCGCTCTAAAAAGATTTTATGTCGTTGAAGATGTGAACAGATCAGCCGAAGGATTCTCTCCCACATATTGGCCGCATCTATTGAGATTAAAATTAAAAACAATGGTGGACAGTCAAGAATTCCGTGATATATTAGGCGATGCTACCACAGCGGGCTCTCTGGCAAGTTATATGAGCACCTACAACAAAGAGAAAGAAATTAACGAAGCCATTATTAATCAAGCAGAAGCAGATGCTCCAAAATCAGGATTTAATTACAAACAATTTTATGTTACTCCTATTGATGAGCGAGGCAACATAAGATTAGAAGGTATTAATTCAGACGAATCCATATCATCTGATCAACCCATTAATGCTGTTATTGATACTCCGGCCAGCAGTCATTATGGATTCTATTACAACGGCGATGGCATACCACCCAATGGTTATGTGGCAGGTGCAGGAACCAGTTTCCCTACATCAAATGTCAATAAAGGTGATTATTTCTTGAGATTAGATTTTTTACCCAATAGATTATTTCGTTTTGATGGAATACGATGGATTAAAGTGGAAGACAGCATGAGATTAACCACAACCAACAATGACTCTAGAAATACATTTAAAACTGGTTTTGTCAACAATAGCACCACCACCACAATCAATGGATTAACTGTGGAGCAGAGACAGACATTAAGTAATGCTCTCAAACCCAAGGCGGACAATTAATGTTGCATTTTTACGATGGTCAAATCAGAAAATTTTTAACTCAGTTCATCAGAGTACTGAGTAATTTTTCTATTGAATTAGGCAAAGGCAAAGATGGTGTGGTACAATTGAGACAGGTACCAGTGACCTATGGTGACATGACTCGTCAAGTGGCCAATATTATTAGAAACAACAGCGAGAATGCTCTACAATCGGCACCAAAAATTGCCGCGTATATCACAGCATTGGAATATGACAGAGACAGAATGCAGAATCCCTATCACATAGAAAAACAACATTTGAAAGAAAGAACCTACAATGAAGCCACTAATCAGTACGAAGACACTCTGGGAGCAGGATACACTATAGAAAAAGTAATGCCCAGCCCATTTAGATTGAATGTTAATGCTGATATCTATACCACCAATACAGATATGAAACTACAGATATTAGAACAGATATTGTATCTTTTCAATCCAGACTTTGAAATCCAAAAGAGTGACAACTATATAGATTGGACCAGCTTGAGTTACATAGAGCTGAAAGGGATAACATATAGTTCAAGAACAATTCCAATGGGTGCTGACACAGAAATAGATGTAGCGTCAATAAACTTCAGCATGCCCATATGGTTGAGCCCTCCAGTTAAAGTTTCTAAGTTAGGAATAATACAAAAAATTATCATGAGCATATATGATGACGATGGTGGCATAGCCGAAGGGTTAATAGACGGTACCCTGATATCAAAATCCTTTGTTACGCCCAATAACTATGCTCTGTTATTAACAGGCAATCAGTTGAGAATATTAGGCAGCACAGGCACCAATGTGAGCTCAGGCGGTGATGGATTTTACACAGGCGCTCGAGCAGAAACCACTCTGGATCCTTTTGAACAGTTTGGACCTCCGGTCAACTGGAATGTATTATTAAATCAATATGGAAAAATCACCAACGGATTGAGCCAAGTTAAATTAGAACAAGAAAATGGCAACGAAGTAGTGGGCACCATATCGGTGTCTCCACTGGATGAAACTATTCTACTATTGAACATTGACAGTGATACCATACCTGCCAACACTATAACATCAGTTAATAAAATTATAAATCCACTGACATTTGATGCCAGTGCTGCTCCAGCAAATGGCACAAGATATCTTATCACAGAAGATATTGGCGACAGCACACAATATTGGCCAGGAGATTTAAATGCTCAAGCCAATGATATTGTACAATATAACAGTGCCACTAACTCGTGGAGCGTGGTGTGGTCGTCATCTACATTTGATTCCACGGTGGAATATGTTACTAATCTTAACACAGGTATTCAATACAAATACAATGGCACAAACTGGGTTAAGAGCTATGAAGGTATCTATATTGCAGGTAAGTGGATACTTGTGCTATAATAATTAAATGCAAGAAAATATCATATGTTCTGGTGCGTTGTTTTACGCAGTAAACACAAAAAGATTCTTATTTCTACAACGCAATGATGCCAAAACTCGCGGCATGTGGGGTTTGGTGGGCGGAAGAAACAAATACACAGAGAGTGCATTTGAAGGATTAAAAAGAGAAATCCAAGAAGAAGTTGGATTAACTGCTGCCTTTAAAAAAGTTATACCATTGGAATTATTCACCAGCAATGACCAACAGTTTTTCTTTAATACATACGTAATCTGCGTGTCTGAAGAATTCCTTCCGCAATTAAACGGAGAACACAATTCTTATGCTTGGTGTGCATTTGAATGCTGGCCAAAAAATCTTCATGCAGGATTGAGGAACACTCTCAACAATAGATCAATAAAAGGAAAATTACAGACGATATTGGATCTTATAGTTTAATTTTTTCTAATATTAAATAGGTATTCTATGTCTAGCCATGGTGATTCTCAGTGAGGATTCTCCGGTGCTGACCCCTTTTAATATAACGTTCTGTCCCGATATATCTGCATCCACTGTGATGAATCCTGGATATGCATATGTGGTGCCTGTGGTGATCCAGCCGTACTGAGCCACAAAGGCCGTGGTTCCGTTGTGCGTAACCTGCACATCAAACTGGTTGCCCTCATTTAGTATTGGTGACCAAACTGCTATGGAGTATCTGGATCCTCTATACAGTGTCTTGTCAAAACTGTCCATGGTCTTGAACGCCAGTGCTTCTGGTGGATCTGACAGAGCCACTCTGTATATGCTACAAACTGTGGTACCTGTGGTATCAGTGCTGGCAGCCCATAATTTTACAATGCCGTCGCTGTCTATGGTTGTGGTGAACTCCAGGCAATTGGATGCTTTAGAAGAAACATAGCTGCTGCATACAGAAGATGTAGTAGATCCGTTAGTAGCCAAATAAACTTCAGAAACAGATGAAGTGGATGTGGTGGAATTGTAAGATGTCACCATATAGAAAGCACCAGAATATGCATTGTCTTGATAATCGTAAGAATCTAATACTGCATAGGTAGAACCAGAAACGTTGACAGATCCAATAGTTTTTTCATATGCATTTGTAGCATCTACGGCTTCAGAATCACTCAATAATATTCTGTGAATGTATAGGTTACAAGGACCATTACATGATGCTCTCAATCTTACGTTGCTGCCATTTATGTCAGCTGCCAGAGAAATTAATCCATTATTTTGACTGTAAATTTCATTGAATGTGGTCACGTAAGCACTTACTCCATCATGCACCACCAATGCTTCTATGTTGGAAGATTCTCCTGTGTCTGTGGAAACAACAGTGATATAATATTTGGCTCCTCTGTAGGTAGAATAATTCCAGCTATCTGCGTTAGATAGGGTAGTGCCAACTGCTAGAGTAATAATTTTTGAAGTGTCTCCTAGAGCACTGGTGGTCATATTAGTGCCTAGACTGATTCTATAAAAAGTTGCTGTGTTAACCGAACTTGGTCCCGCAGCAAATAAAGTTGCGGTAGGATATGCCATATTAGCACTATAGGTTAATCCAACTCCAGAACCATCTACCACTCCACCACCACCTGCAGTCACAGCATCATAGGCCGAAGATGCGGTATTTCCGGCCACTAGGCTGGCGCTGCCCATGCTTCTTTCTCCAGTCACATTGTTGTATGCAAGCACGTAATAGAAACAACCATTAAAATCTGCTAGACTGAAAGAGTCCAATGCTGCTGCACTGGTTCCAAATGATTGATCCAGGGCCACGTAACCAAAAACGTTCTCGTCTGTTACGGCGGTGTTGTTGGATCCAAATCCTGTGAAAGTAACTGAATCGGCTGATCCTGACCCTGCACCCCCAGAGTTTTGGAAGGTCAATCCGCCCGCTCCGTCGGTGGTGATTACCTGTCCGTTGCTGCCGTCCGTTGTGGGATAGTTCAGTCCCGATATACGCACACCATCAGCTATCACCACACGTGTGGAATCATTGGAACTGATTGTGTTAACAAAAAGCTGAGATTTTACTTCAAGGTCGTCATTGATCGTGACCACTGACGAATCGCCAGAACTGATTACATTGGTCACTATGGATGGTGTGATCAAAGAAGTAGCTGCATTTAATGTGCCGGAAACATTGATTGCGTCATTGATCTGTATGGCTGTGGAATCAGATGATGATATCTCGTTGGTGACTAGTGTGGCAGCAGTGGTGGTGCCGGACAGTGTGGCTGAAGCAATAGTGGGTGAATTTGTTCTAACAAATGTTCCTGTACCTGTGCCTGTGTATTCTGTGGACGACAAGTGATAGAATTCGTTGCTTGTGCCTCCTTGTAATCCTCCCAGTGTGTTGTGCAGTGAACCAAATGGTGTGGCGAATGATGATGCATTATCCTGCCCATCATAATAGAAAGTAATGATTATATTATCAGTTGTGGTACCAAACACAATCATACCCACTGCAGTGGCCGCGGTCACTGCCAGTGATACCTGTGTGGATTCTGTGTTGGATTGAAAAGCAGCACTACCGTTGATAATTGCAGATTGAGCAGTACTAAACCATTTTTTCCACACAGTGCCAGCCACAGCTGATTCATTGGTATAGGTTGTTGGTGTGGTGATGGTCACAACAGTGTCGGAAGATCGAGCAGTGATCTGGAACAATCCATTAGGCGTTTGCAAATATGATGCTGTGGTATTGGTGCCAGAAGCCACAATTGCACTGGTAGAGAATGGATTACCTGCCGATGTTGTGGCAGTTCGTGATGTGCCTGATCCTGTGATAGTCACAGTGCCAACAACAAAAGGAACTACTGTGTAAACGTAGTTTGCTATAGTAGTTGCACCAGCGTCGGTGTTCACACTGGCATGGTTCAAGAAAGCCCAGTTTCCTCCATCGAGCGTGGTTCTGTTTAGGGCAGTTGAAACAAAAGCAGCCACAATATCTGTGGAGTTATTAATGGATTGGCTCACTGTCTGCTCAGTGTTTGTGCCCGGAGAAGTCTGCATGGTGATAATATCGTGGTCATTATCAACGTCAGACGCAGTGATAACTGGATTTGTTAAGAAATAATTTACACCTGGGCCTGATGATATCACAGCACCCGATCCGTTAACCCATTCCGAGCCATTGTATCTCAAGAATTGATCCACTGCTGGAGATTCTATCTGTACTCCGGCTAGATCATTTAGTGTAGCGACTTCTTTATAGAGTACTTGTCCTCCTGCTCCAAAGTTAACAGGAGCTCCGCTGATGTTTATATCACTGGAATCAGTGGTTGAAATTCTATTAATAACAGCAGTAGTAGCAGTTAAGGTACCGCTGACATTTAATCCATCAACGATATGCACGATTGAAGAATCTGATGAGGAAATGTCATTGGTGATGATAGTTCTAGCGTCCAATGTGCCATTGGCAGTCAATGTGCCTGACACATTCACAGCATCATTGATCTGTATAGCAGTGGAATCTGTGGATGATATAGAATTAACATTGATATCTTTGCTGCCTGTAATGGTTACAACATCGTCGGCCACCGACACGGTGATGTTGTTGCTGCCGGTAATTTTTAAAGTTTCGTTGGAATTTAATCTGGTTCCTGTGGAATCATCGCCCACGAAAGTGATTGTGGAATTGGTTAGATAACCGCCTAAATTTGGTCCTGAGATGGTTAGGGTATCTCCAGATACCGTGGTTACTATTCCCTCTACTCCTCGTACATTTATTGTTTCTCCAGCATTGAAATCTATAACAGTGGAAGTGTCATCAGACACACTGATAATTTTAGTGTTCTGTAACACATTGGCAGCGGAAATAGTTAAAGTGTCTCCAGTGACAGAAGTGGTTATTCCATTTGTGCCCGCGATCTTGAATGTTTCTCCCAAATCAACAGGCGTTCCTGTGGAATCATCTCCTACGATGGTGATGGCCCCAGATGCAGCCACCTGGATCCAGGATCTATTTCCGGCAGTGTCGCTGGACAACACGTACCCAGCAAATGCGGGCACTCCAAGATTTGGCTCCGCATCTGACAGCTGTATGAAACTGTACCTGTCTGCCGATACCGCCGTGGGCAACGTTGTTTTTACTTTGCCGCTTTTGGACCTATTGCTACTCATTTGCGCTTTCCAATATGCTCAATGTTATCTTGTACTTGCTGTTTGCGTCAGCTGATACCTTTAACTCGCAACCACTCATGATTACCAATTTTCCAGATACTGCCGATACCGAGTCGTCCGCGGCCACTGGGAAGTTTTTCAACAGTTCTGTTACAGTTGAATCCTGCGTGGACACAGACACAGTAACAGTGCCTGCAGTTCCGCTCACGTTGGCTATCTGTGCCAACAACACGATGCCTGTGTAGGACACGGGTGCCGTGTAGACAGTGGTACTGGAGTTGGTCAGTGCTGCTGTAACTGTCCTGAATACGTTTAATGCTAGTGCCATAATTTATCCTCCTCTCCTAATTGTTTGTTGAGCCCTCTAGGGCTAGTATGTAAGGAGTCAATACCGCAAATAAACTTCGGCTGAACGTCCTTCCTGTTATGGTTCCTGTCGCTCTGTTGAACAACAGGTCATCGCCAATTCTAAAATCACCCCTGTGATCGGTGCTGGTGTAATACACCTGTCCACCATTAGTTTGCACAATCTCGTTCTCCTGCACAGGCACTCCGCCACCAGATGGCAACGATGCGGCCAGTGTGTCTCCAGAACCCACATACTCGAAGGTGTGTCCGCTGGCTGCAATCAGGCTTCTCTTAAAAAAACTTACTACCGTACCGTTGGCCAATGTGGGCAGATCCTCTACGAATGTTAACAGTCTTTCCCCACCACTGTCCTCGGCTGTGGCTGTTTGTACTGTGTAGTACTCGCTGTCGCCACTAAACTGTGCCACGTCATTGACTGCGGGAGTCGCATTTAGTCCTTCTATTATAATAGAGTTGGCAGTAACATTGGTGCCGTTCACGGTGCCTGTGCTCTGCACAGATCCTATGCCGTCCGACTGTAGACCAAACGTGCCGAATGATGTGTTGGAGTTAGTGAGTGAGCACTGTCCGCCACTCTCGCATAAAACTCCTATGTTGCAGTTGATTGTGAACAAACTGACCAATTGGGCATAGCCGTCGTTGAGTATATGCACTCCGCGGCCGCCCTGATTAAATTGTGTGTATGCATCCAATACCATGCTCCTCAAACCAGAAGCGTGAGAGCCATTGATTCTCATACCGGTGCCGGTGGTGGTGATACTGGAGCAGTTCTGCACGTAGGGGCTGGTGCTGATCACGCCCGCACCAGTGGTTGGGAACGCCACGGCTGCAGCCGGGCTCACATGATCCCTAAAAGTCATTTCTTTTAGATAACATTTGTTGTTTAACCAGAATAGATCCTGGTTTGTGGTCGCGGGTCTGACTGTGACCGTACGCAACGAATCACCTATTATGGCCACACCAGCTGGTATGGTCACGGGATTGGCTTCTGTGTAATCTCCGCTCTTGACAAAAATTGTGGTGCCTGTGGTGGCCACTGCTGCGGCTGCTTTGATGGTCAAGAATGATGTGGCTAAAGTTTGACCATTGTTAGAATCTGATCCACTCTTGGAAACATACAGCACATTGGCCACTGCAGTGGTTCCGTCAGAGCTGATGGTTAATATATCACCCGTGGAGTCTGACGAAACTGATGTGCTGATACCTGTGCCACCAACAACTTTTAATGTCTCTCCATCGCCAATTCTCAAACCCGTAGAGTCATCACCTACGAATGTGATACCTTGTGCTGCTCCTGCTCCTGCGATTGTTAAAGTATCATCTACTAAAGATGTAGAAATATTTCCTGAACCTTTTATATTAAGTGTTCGTCCCGAATAAAATGATTGTGTAGTAGAATCATCATCTGCTATTGTAAATTCTGTTCTTACATAGGCTAAATCATTCCATGCTGTGGCACCATCACCAATTTTGATTCGGCGAGTGTCTAATTCATAACCGGCTTCTCCAGCAGCCAGTGTGGGATTGGCTGATGTCCAGTTTGCTGCCTGATCTCTTCGTAGTCTAATTTGTGCCATTTTAAGCAGTTCCTCCATCGATCAACGCTTCGGAAATGGCATTGTACACTGAATAAGCACTGCCGCCATCGATTTCCAGCTGCGTCGAAGTATTTGTTATAGTTATCACATTTCCTAGGATAGAAGTGCTGATACCCGCTCCGCTGGTAATTTGTAGGGCACCTCCATCGGGTATTGATGTGCTGGTAGAAGCATCATCAAAGAATGTAATACCCTCTGCTTGATTAGCACCAGTAATAGTTAGGGTATCTCCTGATACTGCTGTGGTAATTCCGCCTGAGCCAATGATTCTTAGAGTGTCTCCAGAATCGATTGTGGTAATAGTGGATGTGCCATCTTCCACATAGAATGAAGTTGAAACACTAGAAAGTTGACTGTCCACATAATTTTTTGTTGCAGCATCTTGGTTGGCAACCGGATCACTCACATTGGAAATAACATTGCCACCCACACTCAATATTCCAGCAATGTTTACAGCATCGTTAATCTGTATAGCAGATGAATCCGAAGATGATATCTCATTGATGTCAATAATTTTAGGTACAGAAGTTAGATAACCTGACAGATTGGGACCTGTGATAGTTAGAGTATCTCCTGACACTGCTGTGGTAATGTTTTGAGTGCCTGCTATCTTGATAGTTTCTCCTGAATTAAGAGTGGTTCCTGTAGAGTCATCACCTACCACTGTGATTGTGGAATTCGTTAGATATGATGATAAATTAGGACCTGTAATTGTAATTGTGTCTCCTGATACTGCTGTGGTGATGTTAGACGTTCCGGCAATTTTGAATGTTTCTCCAATGGTCACATCAGTACCAGTAGAGTCATCACCTACAATTGTAATGGCTTTATCGGTTTTTTGAGTATAATTGGTTAAATTAGGACCGGTGATAGTTAGAGTATCTCCTGACACTGCTGTGGTGATGTTAGATGCTCCGGCAATCTTAATTGTTTCACCGGTGTTCAGTGTGGTACCTGTAGAGTCATCTCCTACCACTGTGATTGGCGAGTTGGTCAGATATGAAGATAGATCGGGACCTGTGATGGTAACTGTGTCATTGACCACTGCAGTGGTTATACCTGATGCTCCTGTGAATTTTAGTGTTTCTGCTGTGTTAATGGTAGAACCTGTGCTGTCATCGCCTACGAAAGTGATACCTGTGAAACCACTTAAACTTGTGAAACTTAAAACTCCTGATCCATTGGTAACCAATACTTGGTTGGCTGAACCGTCCGTGGTAGGATAAGTGATACCATTTGCTACCAAGCCGGTGGCAGTTAAATTACCTCTTACATTCAATCCGTCATTGATCTGAATTGCTGTAGAATCATTAGAACTGATATCGTTGGTTACGAATGTTGGAGCTGTTAGAGTACCCGACACATTCATACCATCTGCAACCTGTACAGCAGTGGAATCATTGCTGGAAATCTGATTAACTTCGATATTATTAACACCTGTGATGTTGCCTGATGCTCCATGAGTGACAAAACTTGCGGCTGTGATGGTACCGCTGGCATTTAAACTGTCATTCACTTGAATAGCAGTAGATTCTGTGCTGGATAATTCATTGGTTTGTATGGTGTTAGCAGTCAGTGTGCCTGATACATTTAATCCATCGTTGATCTGTATGGCAGTGCTGTCACCAGAACTGATCTCATTAACATCTAATATATCTGCACTCAGTGTACCACTGACATTCAAGCCATCTAACACATTGATAGCAGTGCTGTCTTCAGATATAAGATCGTTGGTCACAATGGTTTTGGCATTAAAAGTGCCTGACACATTTACGTTATCGTTGATCTGTATGGCAGATGAATCTCCAGAAGATATTGAATTAACATTGATATCTTTGCTGCCAGTGATGGTCAGGGTGTCTCCCGACACGGCAGTTGTGATATTATTTCCACCAGCAATTTTAACAGTTTCACCGTCTGAAATTCTTGTGCCCGTAGAATCATCACCCACAAAAGTGATACCTTGTGATGCAGTAGAACTAGAAATAGTTAATGTATCTCCAGATACTGAAGTAGTGATACCTGTGCCTCCAGCAATTTTAACAGTTTCTCCCACTCGAAGATCTGTACCTGTAGAGTCATCGCCTACTACTCGAGCAACCACAGTGTTGAAATCTAGTGCTATTGTGCCTGAGGTAGTGATTGTGCCACCGGTAAGTCCTGTACCTGCTGTGATAGATGTTACTGTGCCTGATCCAGCAGCAGCAAATTGATCATCCACATATTTTTTATTAACAGCATCTCCGTCAGCTAACGGATCAGCAACACTGTTGATTCTGTTGCTGTTCATATTCAGCAAACCATTGATATTCAAATTATCGTCAATCTGTATGGCTGTGCTGTCATCTGATGTTATGTTATTAACTATTAAATTATTGGTTGTGGTTGTTCCGATTACGTGTAATGTTGTGGATGGTGAAGAAGTCCCGATTCCGACTCGTGCGTTAGTCACGTCCAGATAAAGAATGTTGGTTTCAAATGCTAGATCTACCCCGTTTCTAGTCAGGTTAGATTTCAACATTGAACCAGATATACGGCCTATAGCCATACCGAGCTCCCTGTTCTATGTTAGTGAGGATATCCTCACACAGCCTGATTACATTGCCGGCTGACCGCAGTATAGGTATTTATGCTATAAACGAGAAAAGGGCCTTTCGGCCCTTTTCAACTACTTAGGAAGTGTTTTACTTATTAGTTCTTTGCTTGAACGAAACAATTTACCATTCCAATTCCTGCATCAGATTTGCTCTCAAGAGCTCTTCCAATAACGTGGAAAGGGTTAATTGATTCACCAGTTTTAGCAGCTCTAGCAGTGCCTTTTACGCTAGATGATACTATTCTGTCACCTTTGTTCACTTGTCCGATAACTCTCACAGGAGTTCTACCAGTCATAGCCACAAAAGGGTGTGATTCGTTGTTACCAGCACCTGAGTTCATCATGTAAGCCGGTTTTGAAGAAATAACACCAAAAACTTTTTCAGAAAGTTCTTCTGAAGTTTCAGTAATTTCTTGTGCACCACCCAACATAACCACTGCGCCTTCAGTCATTGGAGCATCTGCTGCAAATCTCTCCGCGATATCCGCGTATTGAGCTGAAGTTGCTGTAGCGTTAACGATTCTGCATCGTATGTCCACTAGTGTTGCATCTTGTGTGCTGATTATTCCTGGGTCATTAGTAGAGTTTGCTCTCAGTGCAGTCCATGCACCGCCAGCGGCAGCTGCATAGATTGTTGAAGCATCATCTGTGAATGTTTCATCCCAAACCCAGAATAAATCCTGTTCTGTGGCAGAAGATGTTTCACCTCTGTTAACTTTTAATCCAGAAAAAGCAGGCATTCCAGCATTGCCAGAAGCATTTCTATTACATTCAATGATGTTGTCTTCCACTGATAATGTAGTGGTGTTAATAATTGTGTTGGTTCCAGCTAATGTTAAATTTCCATTGATTCTAACGTCAGTGGCAAATGTACACAATGATTGTGTTTGTGTTTTAACTGTGGTACCGTCTACTACAGTTGCAATTGATCCTGTGCCTGAATCTGTCACTGTGATACTTGTATTGCCTGTACCAATTGTTGCAAATGATAAAGCAGCAATCTGATCGTCCACGTATTTTTTGTTGGCTGAATCTCCGTCTGCTGTAGGTGCAGCAGTGGTTAATCCTGTTATTTTATTTGTTGTAGCGCTAATAGCGACATCACCTACTGATAGTCCGTTATTAACTCTAAAGTTTCTTGTTGTCATGGTTCCATATCTCCCGCA
>Ga0209500_10002758_pt1 | contig 12241 bp, 15 predicted proteins | sample S_140212_EF_Meta_FD_187323 | JGI IMG/M metagenome (GOLD analysis project Ga0209500, IMG submission 187323) | Freshwater microbial communities from Lake Simoncouche, Canada to study carbon cycling - S_140212_EF_MetaG (SPAdes) (version 2) | ecosystem: Environmental > Aquatic > Freshwater > Lake ...
TTTTAATGTTGCAATTGGTGCGTTAGCATTATCCGCAAATACAACAGGTACTAGAAACAATGCATTTGGTTTACAAGCATTGACAAGTAACACCACAGGCGTTAATAATAATGCTTTCGGTTATAGAGCATTAGCAAGTAATACCACAAACAATAACAACGCGTTCGGTTATGAATCTTTAAGAAATAATACAACTGGTACTAGAAATAACGCTTTCGGAAATCAATCGCTTAGAAATAATACCACTGGTAATTATAATAGTGCATTTGGTGAGAGAGCATCATCAAACAATATTACAGGTAATAATAATAGTGCATTTGGTTACAAGTCATTACAACAAAATCTAACAAGCAATAATAGTGCATTTGGTTATAAATCATTATATCTTAACGCAAATGGCACCAAAAACAGTGCGTTTGGTTATAAATCATTAAGCCTTTTGAATGGTGGCAGTAATAATAATGGATTTGGTAGTTTTACATTATTAAATAATTCACAAAGTGCTAATAATGCATTTGGATCTTATGCATTAGCAAGTAATACAATTGGATCTGGAAGTGCTGCTTTTGGACATCAAGCGCTACAAAACAATGTGACTGGCAATGGATTGAGTGCTTTCGGATATAGAGCATTATTTGCAACATCGGGAAGTATTGGTAACAGCGCATTTGGATTTAGAGCATTGCAATCAAATACAATTGGTAATAGAAACAGTGCATTTGGTTATCAATCATTAACCAGCAATACAGGTGGTACCAGTAATAGTGCATTTGGTCATCAAGCATTAAAGAATAATGTCACAAACACTAATAGTGCATTTGGTTTTCAAGCATTAGCAAGTAATACAACTGGTTGGTTAAATAGTGCATTTGGTAATTCAGCGTTAAAAGTTAATACATTTGGTTATCAAAATAGCGCATTTGGTCATTATGCAATGGCAAGCAATACAACTGGTCAAAAAAATAGTGCTTTTGGTTATAATGCATTGGCACTTAACAAAACTGGATCACGTAACAGTGCATTTGGATTTAAAGCTCTTGAGCTTGCAATGTTTAATATAAATAATTCCAGTGCATTTGGTTATATGGCATTACAAAACAATATTACTGGTAGTAATAACAGTGCATTTGGTTATAAAGCATTAACAACAAATCAAGGATCTGGTAGCTGTGCTTTTGGACATAAATCATTAACAAAAAATGAAGGTGGTAATGGAAATAGCGGATTTGGTTATAATACGTTACAAAACAATACGACTGGCAAATTTAATGTTGCGGTGGGTGTATTAGCATTATCCGCAAATATAACAGGCATTAATAATACCGCTGTTGGATGTAATGCCGGTTCTGCTGTAACAACAGGTACAAACTTAACTATAATTGGATTTGGTGCAGCTGCTTCCGCAGTTGGAGCTACCAATGAAATAACGTTGGGTAATGCTAGTGTAGCTACACTTCGTTGTCAAGTAACTACAATAACCGCATTATCTGATTTTAGAGATAAAACTGATATCAATGATATACAAGTAGGATTATCATTTGTTGAAAAATTACGTCCTGTAACATTCAAATGGGATCGTCGTGAATGGTATAGTGATGGTAATAACGATGGTAGCAAAAAAGACGATACACTACAAGTTGGCTTTATTGCTCAAGAATTAAAAGCTCTACAAGAAGAAACAGGTACTGAATATCTAAAATTAGTATACGAATCTAACCCAGATAAATTAGAAGCTACCCCAGGCAATCTAATGACTCCACTAATTAAAGCGGTACAAGAATTGAGTATAAAAGTTAAAACACTTGAAGACAAAGTACAAGCTTTAGAAAACAAGTAAATTATATTAATAGAAATTAGTTGTAAGTACACTAAGTATATGTTAGTGTACTTTATACAAAGTTATGGTAGAAAAAATAGTTTTTCAAAGCAGCATGCCCAGAGCAGGTAGCACATTATTACAAAATGTGATGGCTCAAAATCCTGATATTTACGCTACTCCTACAAGCGGAATATGTGATATTTTATTGAATGTAAAGGGACATTTCAATAACGCTATTGAATTTAAAGCACAAGACTTGGATTTGATGGACGTGGGTAAAAACGGATTTTATAGATCAGGAATGTTTGGGTTTTATAATAATATTACAGATAGAAAATATGTTATTGATAAGTGTAGAGGATGGAGTGTCACATATGACTTTGTGAATCACTTTTATCCCAACCCAAAAATCATTATTATGGTTCGTGATTTAAGAGCCATAGTATCTAGCTTAGAAAAGAAATTTAGACAAAATCAACATTTGGAAAATGGTATTCAAAGTTGGAATGAAATGAAAGGTACAACAGTTGATAAACGAGTTGATTTGTATCTGAATGAAACGCCTCCATTGAATGCTCCTATAGATGTTATTTATGATGTAATATTGCGTAAAATTGCGCAAAAGTGTTTGTTTATAAAGTTTGAGGATTTTACTGTAGATACTGAGAGTCAAATGAAACGAATATACGATTATGTTGAAATTCCATATTATAAACATGATTTTAACAATATACAACAATTTACATATGAGAACGATGTATTTTATCGTCCATTTGGCGAACATTTTGTTCGTGGTAAGATAGAACCAGTACCAGATGATTATTTAAGCGTATTGGGTAAACACAATTGTGATTACATTACCCAAAAATATGCTTGGTATTATAAAGCTTTTAATTATAAAATATGAATGAACCAATCAAAGTTTTAGTAGCATCTCCCGGATATGACGGCAGATTTGATGTTAGATTTCTTGAAAGTATAACATCTACAATATTTCTAGCCGCACAACATAATATACAAGTTGTACCTGTGTATCTTTGTTTTGATAGTCTTGTACAAAGAGTACGCAACAACTACTTTAGAATTGCTTATAATAACAATTTTGATGTGTTGTTTTTTATAGATAATGACATTGGTTGGAATCCACAAGATTTTGTCAATTTAGTTTTAAGTGATAAAGATATGATTGGTGGTGGATATAGAAAAAAACATGACAACGAAGAACTATATGCATTTAAAGTGAATGGTGATAGTGAGGAAACATTTGAAATTGTGCCTGATCAAGATGGTATATTAGAAGTTTCTGGTCTTGGATGTGGATTTCTAAAATTATCCAAAAAATGTTTTACTCAGTTATTTGAAACTGAATCAAAATATTATGTTGAATCTGGAAATCTTGTTACAAAAATGGTTTGTGATTGTGTTGTAAATGATCAAAACCACTTTGTATCTGAGGATATTGTTTTAGGATTTAAATGGAAGAATCTGGGCGGTAAAGTGTATGTAGATACAAATATCGAATTGGAACATGTTGGTAACAAGCGATACACAGGCAATGTAAAAACGTGGTTATCTAACTGGAAACAAAAGTTTGATACTGACAAACAATCTAAAACTATATATAATAATAATTTGTCAAACTATATTCAACCAGTTGATGTTGGTAATGAATTTATAGTTTGACAAATTATTTATACGATGATATAAACAAACTATGTATGATTATGTTATTGTAGGCAGCGGTTTATTTGGATCTGTGTGTGCTAGAGAACTAACTGATAAAGGTTATAATTGTCTTGTACTTGAGAAACGTAATCATATTGGTGGTAACTGTTATACTGAAAACAAAGAAGGTATTCATATTCACAAATATGGAGCACATGTTTTTCATACATCTAATAAAGAAATTTGGGATTATGTCAACAAGTTTGCTAAGTTTAATAATTTTGTAAATCATGTTAAAGTAAAATACAATAACTCTATTTATTCATTTCCAATAAATCTTTTTACGCTTCATCAATTATATGGAGTTACTACCCCAGAAGAAGCTCGTAAAAAAATCGAAGAGGTTCGTGTAAAAAATGATAATCCTAAAAACTTGGAGGAGTGGATATTATCGTATGTAGGTTATGAAATTTATCTGAAGTTTATCAAGGGATATACAACTAAACAGTGGGGACGTGATCCGATTGATTTACCCACATCAATTATTAAAAGATTGCCAATACGATTTACATATGATGATAGTTACTATGGAATGGACTATCAAGGAATTCCGATTGGCGGTTATACTCAAATCTTTGAAAAACTATTAGATGGATCTGAAGTGAAGTTGAACGTAGATTATTTGATTAATAAAAACAAGTTCAACAAACTTGCAAAAAAAGTCATTTATACTGGTCCTATCGATGCATATTACGATTATCAATTTGGTCATTTGAATTATCGAAGTCTTAAATTTGAAACAGAACGTGTAGAAGTATCTGACTATCAAGGAAATGCGGTAATTAACTATACAGAATTACATTATCCATATACTCGTATAGTTGAACACAAACACTTTGATCCCGTAAATACGAACTTCACATATATCACGAAAGAATATCCAAGGGAATATGATAATAATATTGATCCATATTATCCAATCAATGATCACATCAATATGCAGATCTTTGAAAAGTATAAAAAACTAGCTGATGTTGAATCAGATGTTATTTTTGGCGGTCGAATGGCGGAATATCGTTATTATGATATGCATCAAGTAATTGGATCCGCATTACATACATGTAAAAAACTATGAAAGATATTGTTATAGTATCATGTTATCCAAATACTGAATATAAAGAGTATTTACTTGATGAGTGTGTCAAACAATTGAAACTGTTAAACAAAGATGTTTTAATTGCTACACATTATCCCGTCCCAGATTATATAATTAAAAAAGTTAATTATTATATATACGACAGTGATAACATAGATTTTGATTATAAGACTATAGATAATTCTAAAAATAGTTTTTATGAAGTTAATGATACGTTTATAATTCAATATGTGGATAAATGTCATTCGCCTGCTTTATCCCGCGTTTTTAATTTAGCATTGAATTTTGTTAAAAATTTAAAATACGATTATTTTACAATAATAGAGAGTGATTCTGAGTATCACATTGATGATTTAGCTAAATTAGATGAAATAAAAAATGATGTGATTAAATCAAATAAAAGTTTTTTCTTTTTCAAGATAAGACCATATCAATTTCCATATTGGGAAGGTATAGAAATATTTGAAGTGTATGAGACATATTGTTTTGGCGGAGATCTTACAAAATTTTTAGATAAGTTTTATTTTCCCACAACAAAAGAAGAATGGATAAAACTCTATAATATAAACTTTCGAAATCAAAATTTAGAATTTTATGTAACTGAATTTTTCAAGTCTATTAAAGATGAATGTCTAATATTAGATTCATTTAGGCATGTATTTACTAAATCAACCGTTAATACAGTTACAATAAACGATCCAACTGGCATTTATTATAATTTAGATGATGAAACCAATCCAATTTTATTATTAATTAATACGACGCCAAATCCTCGTAAATATATCGTTAGATCATTTGAATGTGGATTACCAGTAGAAATTAATCTAGTATACCATCAATGGTATTTTCACAAATTAGATATTAAAAATATGAATCGTGACATAAATATTATTGTTTATGAAAATGATAAAGTACTTTCTAGAACATATTATGTTGTTTCTAAAGAATTTATGTTAAAACAAAGAAAAACACATAGAATCAAGTTAAAATGAACAATATCCATTCAGTAATAGATACTGCTTATAATAAGTACGGTTTAATACAACATCCCACTGAGTATTTTAATTTTTGTCAATTTTATCAAGAACTAAACTGTAAGAATATATTAGAAATTGGCTCTTATTTTGGCGGTAATTTTTATACTTTGTGTAAATTATCTAGTGTGAATGGTATAAAAATTAGTATTGATTGTCCATCGTATCAAAATACAGAAACTCAACGCAATCTTTTTATAGCGTATAATTACATGAAACGGTTTAGTGATAACGCATATGTAATAAATACAGATTCTCACTTAAACGAAACCAAAACTACCGTTTCAAACATTTTAGGAGATCAAAAATTAGATTTTATTTTTATAGACGGAGATCACAGTTATTACGGTGTTAAAAAAGACTTTGAAATGTACTTACCGTTCATTAAATCCGGTGGATATGTAGCTTTCCATGATATTAATCAAATAGATCATCCAGATCAGCACAAATACGGAGTAAGCAAATTTTGGAACGAGTTACAATATGAAGACAAAATTGAATTCAACTCTAAAAGTTTTTTTATGGGAATCGGTATAATTAAAATAATATAATTATGTTAAAACATAGTGCTATACTTACAATCGTAAGAAATGAACATATAATGTTACCAATTTGGTTAAATTACTACAGAAACCATTTTGATACAGAAGATATATACATTATACATAACAAAGATCAAGAATTAGATATACCAAATGATGTTAATGTTAGTGTAGAAGTTCAAAACGATCATGATCATGTTTGGATGGCAAATTTAGTTAGAGAATATGTTACCAGATTATTAACTAAATATAAATATGTTTTATTCGTGGAGTCAGATGAAATGATAATACCATTAAAGCATAAAAGTATACCACATTACATTGAGTTAATGAAACAATCTAATATATTAACTATGTGTACAACCGGTTATAATTTGATTCACAACTATAATTCAGAATCTAAGTTGGATTTATCTAAAAAAATACTTAATCAAAGAAAATTTGTATGTCCCGACATTTTATATAATAAACCATTGATAACTTCACAACCACTTATATATACTATTGGGTTTCATCACGCATCTTTGCCTGAAAGTTTTATTAACGGTAAACCAATTAAACAAGACTTATTCTTAAGAGATAATGATTTATGGTTATTACATCTAAAATCGTTTGATTTAGATTTATGTATACAACGTCAAAAAGACATATATGCTAATAGAAATATAAATCCAAATGATTTAAAAAATAAATGGGGGTATTTTAATAGAAACGTTGATGAATCATATGTTAAGAAAAAATTCTTCGATGAGTATTTAGTTAACAGCTTTGAATTACCTACCGATTTTCCAAAAGTACTTTAAATATTCTAAATTATAAAATTATAAAAAGTAAACTTAAAGTTTTATAATTATTTATAATCGTACAAAACAACATACTTATTAACATATGGAAGAACAACAAAAACAAATTACATTGGCAGAACTAAATATAGTTCAATTAAAAGCTATAGCTTATGATGAAATCGTTAAACTAAACGTTTCACAAAACAATTTACGAGTTCTTAATCAAGAACTAAGTAATCGCCAACAACAAGGTGTTGAAGGTGCATCTCCAGTTACACAATCACAACAATAATATATTAAAGTTATGGAAAAAAAATTATCAGATTTAACAGTCATCGAACTAAAGAGTCTTGCTTATGATGAACTTGCTCGGGTTGATCAATCTCAAGCAAATTTACGAATTCTTAATCAAGAAATTAATAATCGTATTCAACAAGCTCAACAAGCTCAACAAGGATCTTTTACCAATCCATTAAATGCTGACAGTGGCACCGAAGTAACAGTATAACATATGCCAGCGCAACCACAAACTGAATCAGTTGCACTTTAATTTGGTTTAAAATATTGTTTTATGCCAGAACGTATATTTTTTCAGTGTAGTTTGCCCAGAGCAGGCAGTACACTTTTACAAAATGTATTAGCACAAAATCCAGATTTTTATGCTACACCTACAAGTGGTATCATAGAAATTTTTTTAAATGCTAGAAATATTTATACCAATAACATAGAATTTAAAGCTCAAGATGTTAAAGTAGTGGAACCAGCATTCAAAGCCCTCTGTAAAGGGGGAATGAATGCTTATTTCGATGCAATTACTGATAAAAAATATGTTATTGATAAAAGTAGAGGTTGGAGTGTTACATATGACTTTGTAGATTGGTTTTATCCAGATCCAAAAGTTGTAGTAATGGTAAGAGATCTACGTGCTATTGTTTCTAGTATGGAAAAAAAGTGGCGCCAACATCAACATATAGATTCAGGCTTACAAAACTGGAATGAATTGCGTAATACTACTGTAGATAAAAGAATCGATTATTATCTAACACAAGCACCTCCACTTGCTGTAAGTATGGATGTATTATATGACACAGTTATGCGTAAACTAAGTAAAAAATGTTTATTCATTAAGTTTGAAAATTTTACAAACAATCCTCAACGAGAAATGGAACGGGTATATGAATACTTTAATCTTCCACATTATCAACACGATTTTAATAACATAGAACAACGTACATTTGAAGATGATAGACTGCATCTACCATTTGGAGAACATACTGTGCAAAAAGTTATAAAACCATTACCACTTGATTATTACGATATTTTAGGCAAACACAATTGTGACAATATCTACAATAAATTTCAATGGTATTTTAAAGCGTTTAATTATGAGTATTAATATTTATTAGTAACATAAATAAAGAAAAATTATATGCAAACCTCAAGTGGATATCCAACAGTACAATTAACAAGCAGCTTACTTCTACAATCGCCAGTATCTGCAAGTTCATTTCAAATTCTTCAAGCAGTTGACGATCCAGTGGCCAAAACTGTAAATGCTTTGGTTCAAGTAGGTCCAAAAGGATCAAACAATTGGTATTATGTATGGTCAGGTGCTACATATGACGCAATCGGAGATTGGACTGACACTGAACTAGCTGATGCTGTACAAACTCAAGTTATACAACAATATCCGCCAAATCCATATACAATTTAAAATAAGTTGAACAAAATGTTTTGATCGTATATATTATCCTATAAGCAGTTATTGCTTGTAGGATTTTTAGTTTATAAAGTTATGAAAAAGAAATTGAAGGTTTTAATCGGAACTCCGTCTTACGATGGAAAGCTAGACATCTATTATATTGATAGTCTATTAAACACATTAGCACAAAGTGAACAAAATGGAGTAGAAGTATATCCACTATTCATGTGTTATGATAGTTTGGTACAACGAGCTCGTAACGATCTATTTAAAGCTGCATATGATGCTCAAATGGACGCACTATTCTTCATTGATGGTGACGTAGGATGGGATCCAAAGAATTTCTTTAAACTTCTAAAGAGTGATAAAGATTTGATCGGAGGTAGTTATCGAAAGAAGAATGATAATGAAGAACTATATGTAGTTAAAGCATTGGATGAAAAAGACAAATCGCTTGATCTTACAATTGATAAAGCTGGTTTGATGGAAGTAGCTGGATTGGGATGTGGTTTTATGAAAATTTCACGTAAAGCAATACAGGCTTTATGGGATTCTAGTAAACGATATAATAGCGAAAAAGGTGATAGTCGAATGGTATTTGAAGTGGTTTGTGAAGATAATGACTTGATCAGTGAAGATATCTACATGTGTAAAAAGTGGAGAGATTTGGGTAATAAAGTTTATCTTGATACCCGCGTTACTTGTACACATACTGGTACAAAGACGTTCACAGGCGATGTAAACAATTGGTTACAGGGTTATATTAATAAACAATCAAATACAACCCCCCCCGCTATAAAGGGGGATCTATCAAGTTATTTTACTAAGCCCCCCCAGAACATTAGTGATGATGACTTTCGAGTAATTGTATGATAATAAAGTATAATTATACATTTAATCATGATCGAAATAATGATTTCTTGAGAGATTGGTTGTGTCTAGGAAATAAAAAAATCTTAGATGTAGGAGCAAATATTACTAGTTTTTCTGAGGATAAACCGTGGATAGAAACAAATAGATTTGCTACACTTGATTTATTTGATATTCCTACTAGTAAATTACATTTCAAAGGTAACATTTCACTTTTTTCAACGTGGAAGACTATATTATCTTATGTTGAAAAAAATGGAAAATTCGATTGTTGTTATATATCACACACTTTAGAAGATATAGCTAATCCTAAATTGGTATGTAATATTTTAGGATCAATTGCTGATAGAGGATTTATAGCTATTCCTAGTAAATATGTTGAATGTAAAAGACTAGGGGGATCATATAGAGGATATATTCATCATCGTTGGATTTTTAATATGGAGAATAATGTTTTCAAAGCATATCCAAAACAAAATTTTATAGAATACGAACCACATTTAGATAAAATTGCAGATAATTACAAAGAAGAAAATGCAGAACTACAGATTTTTTGGGAAAATGAAATAGATTTAAAAATAGTAAATGATGATTTTCTCGGACCAACTGTTGAATCTGTTAAAGAACATTACAAAGACTTACATTTAGATTAAATATATGAATACAATTTACGCAGATGTGATACTATTCGATAATATTGGAATGGTATATAATGGCAATACACTTCACACCGAAGGAATGGGTGGTAGCGAGTTTCAAGTTATTCTATTGTTGGAAGAGTTAGCTAAAATGGGTAAAAGTGTTATTTGTTTGAATAACACTAAAGAACCATTAAAGATTAATAATGTGATGTATTTACCCCACACAAATATTAATCAATATGAGTTCAAATGTAAAAATCTAATAATTCATCGTAGCAGTGATATACCCAAAATAGCACATAGAAAAGCATTTTTATGGGTAACAGATCTAAACGGTCCTCATAACCTAAAATTCTATAACTTATTTGAACAAAATAAACTGGAATTGATTTGTTTAAGTGAATTTCAAGCTTCATTGTTTCCATCAACCTGGACAAAACATGTAATTTACTTTATGATTCCAGAGTGGGTATATGATTATGAAATACCCAAAGAAAAATCTGGGTATGTATATGCTAGCAGTCTAATGAAAGGTTATGGAGGTACTTTGGAGTATTGGAAGTATTTAAAGAGTCAAAACCTTTTAAATGGTAAACAGTTAAATGTTTGTTTGCCTGGCTATGACAACCCTTCATCCGACATTAGTATGCCTATATATGATATAAATTATTTGAATACACTACCTTTTAAAGAGGTAGTCTCTACCATAGCCAATTGTGAGGGTATGTTTTATGTCAATATTATGCCTGAGACGTTCGGAATAAGTGTGGTTTTAGCCGAAATCCTCCAAACCACCCCATACGTGCTAGGTTTGAATGGGTTGGGTTCTTTAAGAGAAGTATTAAATGGATCAACGATAACTACAGATATGAAAACATTTGTTGACTACTTCAAAAAAGAAAAACCACAACCAACTAAACCTAGACAATTCAAATCCGAAATGGTCATGAAACGGTGGAAAAAGATATTAGCTAATTAAGGACGGATAAACAACAAATTCTCATATGTAATTTGTTGACCATTAGTGACACCTTCAATACAACTGACGTAATCGAATTTAAGTTCTTTGGTTAGAACATTCATTACGTCCTCTTTTTTGCATCCACCAATGTTAATATCAACCAAAGCAACTTCACAAATAATTACTTTGGCTTTACCAAAAGTGTTTATACCACCATGTATGATATCTAATTCACTACCTTGTGTATCTATTTTGATAAGATCATAAGTACCCGTCACCACATTATCAAGTTTATAGATAGGCAGAGTTGTAGTTATAAGTTTATCACCTTCGTAGACGGGATTTATTTCTTTGTAGATACTGTTACCACTACATTGTGGATGCCATTTGGTTTTATAAAATGATGTTGTACCATTTTCCTTACCCAACAACTTTATATGATAATTGTAGTTTTTTGATTTGTAAACTGTTTCACAGTCACCATTACCTTCAATTAGAAGAATATCTGACGAAGGCCAAAACTGCCTAAATACATCGGCGGTTTGACAAACACTAGCGCCTATGTCCAATATTCTGTTTGGGGTAAATCCACTGTTATTTAACAACTTACACGTATCTTCAAAGAAATCATATGTGTAATCGTTTAGTGTATTTATCTTCATATTGGATCGCCATATATGTTAAACGAACGGGGTGCTTCGGGTACAATTTCTTCTTCTATTGTTTTAATAACATATAGTTTACTATCCATAGGCGCCAATCTATATTCACACTTTTGTTTGGTTTCCATAAAATAGGCCTCTAACGTTTCAGTTAAACTATTATGTATAATTTTACGACTGTCAGTGCGTAATGTCCAACGATCCCCAGGTGGTACTCTTGTAGCAATCAATTCGTTGTGTTCTGTAATCTTTTTATCATTCATAAATTTTTTAACACTATAGTAATACTTATCGTAATTTTCAACTATTTTGTTTTTATATTTATTCATCGGTTAATTATGATCCGAATCTATTCTAAAGATGCTTTAAGAGTCAATTTAGAAGAGGAAAAATCTTGTAGCAAA
>Ga0209500_10002761_pt1 | contig 12236 bp, 26 predicted proteins | sample S_140212_EF_Meta_FD_187323 | JGI IMG/M metagenome (GOLD analysis project Ga0209500, IMG submission 187323) | Freshwater microbial communities from Lake Simoncouche, Canada to study carbon cycling - S_140212_EF_MetaG (SPAdes) (version 2) | ecosystem: Environmental > Aquatic > Freshwater > Lake ...
GGCACCACAATCCACCAAAATTTAAGAATAAAATTGAAGAAGAAATTTACAGATTAACTAAAAAGAAATAGAATCTAAACATTCATTAGTAATACGATCTGGTCGCTGTAATTAGAAATTAGATTGGTCCACAATCATTTCCTTTAGAGGTTATGGCGACTAGGTTAATTCTTCCTGCTTCTGGGCTTTGTGCTGGTGCCTAAAAATTCTCCCCAATTTTTCCATCCTTTTTTTTCTTAACTACAGTTGGATTGTTAATTTTATAAAATATCATTTTATTAATCTCTTTATAATTACCCCTATGCATCATTTTTGCATTAACGTTAATCAATGGCATTTCACAATTTTTATATCTACTGGGTCCGCATGTTCTAACATGCCAGTACCTGTGATAAAGATTGAAGATTTCGTGCATTACTTCATCATCAATTTTAGGTAGTTTAAGCAAAAAATCCTTGGGTTCAACATTGTTAAAAAAACAATCTATAAATAATTTAGCAATATCTTCTGGTGTTTTTTGAACTTTGAAATATTCATCAAAGAAGTCTTTTCCTATTTTTATCTCTGGAGCTAATACGTCTTCGCTGAAGTCCCAAAGGTTTAATACCTTATTCATCTAACCTGTCTTAATTGGCGTTTTTCCACCAGACTTAATACACTCTTCTAAACTTTTGTATGTACCAACATAGTTTCTAACTTTATTATAATTAGGATGATCTGAATCAAAACAAGTACCAGCATTAGTTTTTTTTACAGGTTCAGCACTCTGAGCTCCACTACTCAGCAACAACATTCCAGATACTATGAAAATTATTAAGCGCATTAATTTTGAATAATTTTTTTTCTCCAATAATACTTAATTTTATCATCAGATAAATTTTCTGTTTTAAATAACTCCCAACCTTCTGATGTCCTAACTCCTAAATACATATTTTCTCTACTTAATTTTATCTCTTTCTCATCAGAAATGATTTCAAATTTCTTAACTTCGGTTAAATAATTATAATTATTAAGTTGGTATGAGTCTATTTGTGGCCTATTTGATGTCTCATCTAAAATAAAAGTTTCTTTTGATTTTAAACGTAAAATAATAATTGATAAAAAAATTATTACTATGATAAGTAATATCACGAAATAAATCATTTTTTATTCTACAATTTTTAAAGTTTTTCTCCTTTTTTCAACAAAATAATCTTTCACAGCCCACAACATAAACATGGTTCTTAATTTCAATAAAACTTCTTCTTTTAGATTCAATTCTTTTTTTTTATATGGGATACAGCTTATATAATCTAAAGTATGAACAGCCTTTGTTCCTGAAAAAGTATTAACTTTTTTTAACAAATTTCTATCTACTTCCTTAACAATATTAAATTTTTCTTGATAGGTTAAGCCTTGTAAAATTTCAGAAACTTCTTTGTGGTAATACTTGGCTTCTTTAATCTCTGAATTAAAGTTTTTTTTAATATTTAAATTAGAATCAATTTCTTTCATCAATTATAATTTAATGATATTTTCAAAATATTTATATCAATTTAATATTAAGCATTAATGTCTTTTATTACTGAATTTAACTACTTTTTTTATTTATTGTTATTTATTTATTGTCTCCCTTGGCCACTTTCATATTTTACAAATTTTAAAGATTCAAAATTTGCTATGCCAGTTCTTATAGCGTCTCACATCAGCATAAGTATTCTTGCTGCATTTTTTATTATTTTTTCAATAAATGCAGGATTAATATTTTCGTTATCAAGTTTAATTGTTTTAACTTTTGTGGGATGTTTTCTTTATGACATAATTAATATTTATAAAGCTTTAAAAGAAGATGACCTTTTAAACCAATTTAAATATTATTTAATTACAATAGTTATTTCTTTATTATTTTTTCAATTTTTTTTTTCTGGTGATAATATTTATAAACTCCACAAACATTGCAAACCAACTTCGGATCCTGAAATTTATAAATGTTTATATGAAAATGGTACGTACGTTGGAGAAATAAAATCTTTTAAAAGACACGGACAAGGTAATTATTTATTTTATGATGGTAAAAATAATTACAATGGTGGTTGGCAAGATAATGAATATCACGGCAAAGGTTTATTAGTACAAAATGGAAAAAGATATGAGATCGTACATAAAAACGGTAAAGAAATATCCAAAAAATTAGTGCAGAATTAACTAATTAAAATATATACTTAAATAATGTTTGAAAATTTAAATAGCATCGCTGGTTTTAACGTTTCAGCTATATTATTTGCAACTATATTTGCTTTGATATGTTTTTTTATTGCAAAATACATTCTTTCGCCAGTTATGGGGCCAATCCTTAATTTTTTTGAATTTATTTACGATAATATTTTAGAGCCAATTATAAATATTTTTAACAATAAAAATAAGCAAACATCACTTAAAAATACTAATAACAATACCTCTGAAAAAGATTTATTAGAGAGAACCTTTTCATTAATTTTAGATTGGTTTTCAAAAGGTTTTATAACCAAATTATTAATAACACTTATTACGTTTGTAACTCTAAATTATTTACTCATATGTTTAGAGGAGCAAAGAAATTTTTTATCATTTAATTTAAAAAATATTTTAGATGCATCTGCAATCATGGTCTCGACAGGGATTGTATCCTCAGGAGTTTCTTTAATAGCAGTGGCGTTTGGTATTAATTTTAAAAGATCTATAGGCCTATCGCTTTTAATATTTTCTGGAATCGGTTTAATTCACTATTTTTTTTAACAATATCTCTAGATATAAGTTCTCCATCTTTCCAAACCTCTCTGTATTGATCCTTGTCCTTAGTTACAAAAAAAGCACCACCATTTAATTTACCATCTAACATTTCCCCATCTCTAGTATCTCCATTTTTATAATAATATTGCATTCTACCATTTAATTTATCGCCAGAAAAATATCCCGATATTTTATCTCCATTTTTAAAAAAATAAACTCCAGTTCCATTTTTTCTTCCATCATAAACATGTCCCTCATACTTATCTCCGTTAGGATAGTTTATAGTCTTAATCTCATTTAATTTTTTTGAATTTAATTTATTAACTTCTTCTCCATTATTAAATTCAACGACCTCTGTTATTCCATTTGCATAGAAATAAGTACCTTTGCCATATCTAATATCATTCCTCCATTCACCTTCAAATTTGTTCCCATCTTTTAAAATTAATGTACCTTTTCCATGTCTATTTCCATTTTTGAATTGTCCAGTGTGTTTAGATCCATCAGGAAAATTAATTACTCCATCTCCATCAAATTTTCCTAGTCTAAAATCTCCTTCATATCTTGCACCAGTGAAAGAAATATAAGTGCCTTTACCATGAAGTTTACCATTAAGAAATTCACCCATATATCTGTCACCATTTGAATACTTTCCAGTCTTATAACAATTATTATATTCTTTTATTTTTGAACCTTTGCATTCAGGAAGTGCTGATTTGGAAAAAGTTTCTGATGAAAAAATAAAGATAAAAAATATTAAAAAGAATTTCTTCATTATTTATTTAACAAACTTGTAATATTTTCTAATATTTTAGAACGATAAATTTTATTAATTTGCTCTTTCAATTCTGGTAATAAGCGGTCATTATCATATCTTGTTGGAACACATAGCTGATAATCTCCTTCAATATTTCTGCCAATTTTAAGAGGTTTGTTATTAAAATATCCCCAAACACGAATTCCGGTTAAAATTTTAAATAAAGGTTTATTTAAATCTTCTCTATCTTTTTCCGGAAGAGTCTTTGGAGCATTTTCATTTATTTCAAATTTGTCGAGCTTATAACCAAATAAATGGTAGTAATCTTCCATAAAAACTTTTTTTTTATCACAATAAAACTTTTCAAAGTTTAGATTTAATATATTTGATCCAATTTTTAGTTCTTTACGTATTTCTTCAGTAAGATAATTAGAATTGTCATGAAGATCTTTTCTATAAGAATGTGTTAATTCTCCTTCAAATTTGTTTATTAAAGATACAATAAAATTTTCAATAATTACGTATTCATCTGAAGTAAATCTTTTTATTTTACTTGGGAAGAGCTTATCGTCGATTAAGTCTCCAAATATTTTCATCTAACTAGCTTTAATAGGCGTTTTACCACCAGAATTTATACAGTCTTCCAAAGTTTTATACGTAGCAATATAATTTTTTACTTTCTGATAGTTTGGATGATCTGAATCAAAGCACGTTCCAGCTTTAGTTTTTTTTACAGGTTCAGCAGTCTGGGCTCCGGCTACAAGAACCAAAACACAAGATAATGTAAGAATTATTAGACGGATCATTTAACTATTTTTATTCTTTGTTTTCTTCTTTCGTTGTAATAGTCATTTCTAGCCCAAATAAGCATCAAAGATCGAAGCGCTAAAACGCACTCATCTGTAAGTGTTAATTCTTTTTTTCTACTTGGTATTTTTGAAATATATTCAAGGATGTGAACTGCTTTTGTGCCTGTGTATCTATTAAGTTTTTTTAATAACTCTCTATCTGTTTGTTTAATGAGATTAAATTTTTCACTAAAATTTAAAGGTTTAATTATTCTTAACATCTCATTTCGATACTCTTGAAATCCTTTTGATATAAATGGTTTTTTTAATTTTTCGGGGTTATTTTCTTCAAGTTTTTCCCAAATATCTTTTTTCATAAAAAATAATATTTTTATCTGAATTGACCTCCAAATTGCCCTGCACTGTCACTACATTCAATACTGTATTGTCCCTTATAATTTCTTACAATACTTCTAAGTTCACTGTAACAAAGTTGTTCTGCTTTTGCTCTGCTACCTCTACTTTTGGACTCATTATAATAAAATTTTACACAATCAATTTTTTTTCCCAAAGAATCATAGGCGCAACCTGAATACCAAGGATCCGTGTTAAACCAATCAAGTATTCCAGCTCTAACTCCCGTTGCTAAAAGCAACATTCCAGGTATTAAAAAAATGATTAGACGGGTCACTTCTTAAAACTTCCTTTTACAAATTTTCCCTTCTTCGTCGTCTTTTGAAAGAAATCAATTAATTTACCTTTTCCATGCATGTACCCACGTTTAAATTCTCCAATATATTTCTGTTCTAATTTACCTTTGTATTTATTGATTGTTATTCCATAACCATGTTTTTCATTGTCTTTAAAGCTACCTTGATATTTTAGAACGTAAGTAGGTAGGTGAATTATTTGAGTACCTTTTCCATGCTTGAGCCCATTAACAAAATCACCTTTATAAAAATATTTATATTTACCTTTTTTTCCTTTGTGGCTGCTTGTGTAAATACCTTTTCCGTGAGCGAGACCATCTTTCATTTGCCCTTTGTAAGTGCCAATACGATCTGGGTGAAACCAACTATCTTTCATTTATTATTTAACATTGAGCCTATGCCAGCGCCTGGAAGAAAACCTAATAAAAATAATCCGATTATATCTCCAAGATGCCAACCATAACCTCCTAGAGCTTTGATAATTCCATAAATAACCATTCCGATAAATCCAAAAATAATTTGGTTTGATGATATTGAATTTTTCTTTTCTTTATAAAGCTCTTCTTTAAGTTTTTGATTTTCTTCTTTTAAATCATTCATAATTTAATTTTTTTTTAATTTATTTTTTTGGCAGTCTGCCTCCGCTATCCAAGCATTCTTTCATTGTTTTAAATGGCTTAAACTTTTTAGTCTTTTCATAATAAGAAGATTTCTTGTCATGACAAATTCCACTGGTAGATTTCTTAATGATATTCTCTTCCTTCTTAATCGGAGGATCTGCCGCTAGAACAAAGGTCTGTGTAAAAAGCAAAACTAGTAATATTAATATTATTTTTTTCATTTATTCCTTTAGTTGTTTTGAGACAGCAGCACGCGTTTCCCAGTTAGTAATATACTTTTTAGCAACAATTGAATCATCTAAAATAATTAATACGTTCTCTGCGTTTCTATCTTGAGCTGATTTTGTAAAATTAAAACTTCCTGTAATGATATTTTTTTCATCAATTACCATTACTTTATTATGGGCTATGGCCACTTTATTATCAATTAACACCTCAATATTTTTGCTTCTTAAATATTTAGCTCCATTTCCTTGTTTCTCTGTCTCATTCACTTTATCTAAAATTACCTTAACCTCTAATCCCCTAACTTTTGCATTGCCTACTGCCTCAATAATTGGCTGACTTGTAAATCCATATGCCTGAACATAAATAGATTTTTTAGCTTCATCTATTTGTTTAACTATTAGATCAGTACATTTTTCCCCAGGAGTAAAACAAGTAATAAGTTCGCCAGCTAATGCTGTTGATACCCACAACATTCCAGATAATATTAAAATAGTTAATTTGTTCATTTAGATTTATTTTATTTCTACAATTTAATTATAATTAGCCCAGTAAAGCTTTTAAGTTAAAAAGATTTGCGTGTTTTTCATCAAGACTAATAATGTTAAAAACTTCAATAAGTAGCTCTTTTTTGCAGCTCCAATCAACTTTAGCTTTTGTTACAAAGGGCATTATAGGAGGTCTAACAAAAGATACATAACCGTAGCCACACATTAAAATAAAATTACTTGCTCCTTTTATACATGCAATTTTTGTTTCTTTAGCAACCGCATGTAATTGTCCACAATTACATTGATAATCTACACCAGGAAAATAATTACTATAAGCAATCAAAGGCAAAAAATTATACGTTGATAATTCTTGATTTAAGTCTTTGGCAGTTTTTATTTCTTTCAAATACCCTTCCCCATCTAATAATCTTTAAAATATGTTTGGTAATAATTTCTTTTCAAATGACCAAATAGACTTAAATGTATAATTAAATATTCCTTCTGTAACAACTAAAGTAGCATGCGTATTACACATTAAAATAAAACCCTTTCCAACGCCTGAATGAGCTATGCTTCTACCTCTGCATGCAGCACCAACGGGTGTAGTATCAACAGGATGAGAGCTGCCACAACCGCACTGATAAATTTTGTTCTTCATCATATCGCTTAAAGTAGCTTGTGCAGGATGAATATCTTCTTCTGCTAAAGCCTCTTTAATTTCTTTTTCATTTTTAAGTATTCTCATAGTTAAATTTATTGTCTAAAAATATGCACAACTGACATTCCAGATAAACCAAAAAATATCCATGATAAAAAATTCCAACCTTTGCTTTGCAGGTAAGCCCCTATCATTGCAAATATGACTGCCCAAATTATTCCATAAAATTTTTCAATATTTCTATATTCTTTCATTTATTTCTTCATTCTACGATCTACTTTATCAAAATCTATTTGATAAACTATGTATAAAAATTATACATAAATAATAATTGTCTTTGTTATCCAAATACAAATATACTTGAATTAAGACGTTCACTTAACCCTGTAATGTAGAGATGAAATTGTCTTTTAAAGTTCTAAACTATTTCTGCATTACATTCTTATTTGAACGAATATCAATTTTTAAAGAAAGGTATTTGTTATGAGAGGAAGTTCGTTTGATGATATTCAAGTTTTAGACCCATCGAGTCCTGAAATAAATAAGCCATTTAAATCATTAGGTTTTCAACATCATCGAGACAGAATTTTATCTGTTCTAAAATATTTACCTTTTTCAGTAGGATTTAAAATAATGAAAGATGTAGACAAAGATTTGCTTGAAAAAATTAATAGATACCAAGGAACTAAATCTGTGCATACTCTAGATTATATACATAAAATTCCATCTAGAAAAAAAAATTTAACACCTGTAGATGAGATAGTATTATTATTAAGAAGCATAAATGTAATCTTTGCAAGAAATGATTATTATAAAGAAAGAAGAAAAAAAATGATTAGAATTATTAAATGAACACTCTACAAAAATTATTTTTAAAAAATTTAAAATCATGGCATAGAGAAACTATTGGAATGGGATATTGGCATACCAAACATCCTTTGACTGAATGTTCTCAATATTATTTAGATGATAAAGAATTTATTAAGGCTGCAATTAAAATTACCCCTTGGTCTTATCTATTTGCATCAAAAAGACTAAGAAATGATTTATCAATTACAAAATTAGCTATTATAACAGAACCACTTATCGGTATGCAGCTGATTAATGGAACGCACTCTGGAAAACCTGTTTTTCCAAAAAATTTTTTAAAAAATAAAGAATTTTTAGATTGGCTACTTAAAAATAAAATTTTTTCAAAAAAATATCTTAAAGAATACTATGAAAAATTAGAATGAAAGATTTAACTTTAATAATGTTAACAGCAGATAAAGTCGCCAAAGAAAAATTTGCTAAAAGGAATATTAATGAAGAAGATATAGCCACACTATTAGAAATATACAATTTTTTTTTCAAGTATATTGATAGCTTAACTCTTGATCTTTCTACTAAAGAAAAACAAAAAATATGGAATAAAAATACAATTAATTTGTGTTTTAAGACTTATCTATATCAGCACCATAAATTTAAAGTTTCAAATGAATTATTAGAAAAAATTAATAATTAATAAAATGAAAATAAAAAAATTAACAGAAAAGATATCTTTACTAGAAAAAAAAGCAGTTAAAGGAAGCAAAGTTGCGCAGCACGAATTAGCTTTTGAATATCATAAAAATCATGAAAATAAGAAAGCAATTTATTGGTGGAAAAAAGCTGCGTTAAATGGAAATTATAGCAAAGCTTATTTTAATTTAGGCATTGTATATTATCATGGATGGGGCGTTCCTATAAATCATTCTAAAAGTTTAAAATATTTACTAAAATCAATTAAAATTAAACATACGTTATTAAAGTATGCATATCATGCTGTTGGAGGAATGTACTATGCTGGAGAAGGTACAAAAAAGAATATGAGAAAAGCAATTAAATTTTATCAAATGGCTGTTAAATTAAATAATATTCCATCCATGGGAATGTTGGAAAGTATCTATCAAAATAAAGAAAATAAAAAATACTATAATTCTAGTAAAGCATTCAAATATGAATTGATTATGGCAAAGAATAATATTGCACGCTCTCAATTTAAAATTGGAATAAGATATTTAATAGGTAAAGGAGTTAGAAAAAATATAAAATTAGCAGATATATATTTAGTCAGAGCTTTATTTAATAAAAAAAAAATATTTTATGATGAACCTGGAAATAATTTATATGAACGCTTAAAATTAAAAGAATCAGAACGTTTGTTTATTAAAAAACTTTACAGAGAAAAATGGATTTATAATCCATCTTTGTTGGAACATTTAAATAATTATTTAAACTAAAAAAAATATGACTACCAAAGACTATTTCACACTACTAAAGAAAGCAGAGAAAGGAGACTGTGATGCTCAATTTAATGTTGGTCATTACTATTACAGGTTAAGAGAATTTAAAAAGGCTTATATCTGGTGGTTGAAATGCTCTAAACATAAAAAAAGACTCGGACCAATTTTTAATATTGGTAACCTTTATTACAATGGTTGGGGATTAAAGCAGGATATAAAAAAAGCTCTATATTATTTTAATCTCGTAATTAAAAAAGCCCCCATCCTTTATCCACAAGAAAATGTTATTTATACGCAACTAGCACTATTTTTAATTGGTAAAACTTATTTTGACGGAACTTTTGTTAAAAGAAATAAAAAAAAAGGTTTAAATTACTATGAGCAAGCTGCAAAAGTAGGTAACATAAATGCAGCTTACACACTCTCAAGTATTTACAGCAACGAACAAGATTACGACTCAAAGAAAAAAATCTACTACCTCAAGCAATGTGCAAACGCTGGACTTTCGATGGCCCATGCAGAATTGGCTCTTGTGCATTTTAAAAAAAATAAAAAACTATTTTCTAAACATTACAAAGAAGCAATGAAGAAAGATAAAAAAATAATTGATAAGTTGGAATTAACTTCTATAGCACGAGACGGTTTAATTTTCATGACAGAAAGTTACAGAGCAAAATTAAAAAAATTAAAATTAGAATTACAAAATTCAAGAAAATGAAATTTACCCAATTAATGAAATTATTGGAGGACTATAACAAAGAGCTGCAAGATTTATATGGTTCTGAATTAAATAGAATTAATAAACAGTTATTTAATAACAAAGAGAAAATTTCTTTATCAGTCAAAGGATTGTTCAAATTTAAAGGTATTATAAATATGTTTATAACTTCAGCAGCTTTTCGTGCTGGTATTACAAGTTTCGATACTCAAGAAGAAATGAATGAAATGCAAAAAATAATATCCGGCATATCAATGCTAGATGCTGGTAAAAATATGACTATGTATATTAATAAATCAGATGCATTAGATATATGGGAAGGGCAAGATTTGATGAAAAAATCATTGGCTTGTTTGTCTAAAAGTAGAAAAAATGATCATGAAGCAAATCTTTTAATTATCGATAGTTTTGTATTAAGTTTTAGTAATCTTGATAAAAAAAAAATAAAATTAATTGAAAATTTCTATTATTCAAAAACAAGTGAAATCATCAAAAAATACACTTAAATTAAAATGAAAAAGATCTGGTATAGCGAAAAGTACGGCTGGGTTTTTCCTGGTAAATATTTAATATTTGCAGCTTTTGGTGTTGCTGGTTTTTTTTATTTTGAAAATATTTTAATAAAAATAATTTTAGGTATATATATATTTGGTTGTTTAATAGGCTTAATATTTGGCGACAGGTAAACCTAAACTAAATCCTAAACCCCAAAGTAGATAGTTACATATTTCTTTTTTTACCCCTCCCACACCCTCGTGATCCTCTATTATTTGAAAATGGTTTGGGAAAATACTGGCACGCTGCCGACACACTCAACATAAAAACTAGACAGGATTCAACTCTAATGCTAACTTTAATTAAGAAAGAAAATATTTAAAAACGTTACTAGTCTTAATAAATTTGAATAGTGTTTAGAGATTTACGAAGACAGGTCCGGGGCACCGGGTAACAGAACGCCCCAATAAGACAAATTCTCTTTTATATAAAAAAAATATTTAAAAATTAAATTCAACATAATTTCAACGATTGCACAACGATATAAATTAATAAAATTTTTTATATATAAAAAATATATATATAACTTAGTCTATTATCATACTTCATAATTTCAACGATTGCACAACGATATAAATTAATAAAATTTTTTATATATAAAAAATATATATATAACTTAGTCTATTATCATACTTCATAAAGATTAAGATTCAGTGCTGGGCAAATACTCGACGCTCTTTTTTAAATGTATGATAAAAATAAAAAAAAAAAAATACTCAAATTAATATTATTAAAATTTTTTAAAAGAAATAATATATTTATAAAAGGTTTAGCAGTAATTAAAAATTCTTACTATATTTTTAAAATAATAAGAAAATTTAGTTTAAAATATTCAATAATTTTAATTCCTAAAATAATATTTTCATATTTTTTTCTTGAGAAGAACAGGGCAGAAATAATGAATAATGAAAAAAAATTATATTTTGAAATGAAGTATAAATTCAGTTATGACGATTGGTTTTCTAATAATATTATGATTTGGGAAAAGTACGTAATAAACAAAATGCATCGTATCAATTACCTAGAAATAGGTAGTTTTGAAGGTCGTTCCTTTGTATTTGTCGGAGAATTGAAAAATACCAACTCTATTACAGCAATTGATACATGGGAAGGTAATGATGAGCATAATGATATTAAATTTATAAAAGTTTTTGAAAATTTTAAAAAAAATATTAATATTTTAAATAAATCTAACATAAAATTTTTTAAGACTACTTCAGATAATTTTTTTAAAAATAACAAGAATTTTTATAATTTAATATACATAGATGGTAGTCACGAATATACTCAGGTAAAAAAAGACTTTGTAAACGCTTTAAATTGTATAGAAAAAAAAGGGTATATAATTTGTGACGATTTTTTATGGTTTTTTTATCAAGATTTAGATAAAAATCCAATAAAGGCAATTCTTGAATGTTACAATGAATATAAAAAAGAATTAAGTGTAGAATTTGTAAATCATCAAATAATTTTTAAAAAAATTCATTAAATTATTAATAACAACGAAGTTAAAAGATAAAGTGAAGACAAAACAGAGGAAATTTACAACGAAAAAACATCAAAAAATTTTAAAAAATAGCATTTTGTGATACTAATTTGCATTGTAACGTCTAACAGAACGCACCACTTTTTTTATGAAAAAAATTGAAATTTATACAACAAATTATTGTCCCTTTTGCGTAAAAGCAAAATCATTATTAAA
>Ga0209500_10002764_pt1 | contig 12234 bp, 6 predicted proteins | sample S_140212_EF_Meta_FD_187323 | JGI IMG/M metagenome (GOLD analysis project Ga0209500, IMG submission 187323) | Freshwater microbial communities from Lake Simoncouche, Canada to study carbon cycling - S_140212_EF_MetaG (SPAdes) (version 2) | ecosystem: Environmental > Aquatic > Freshwater > Lake ...
TGGCGACACATCCGCCGGTCTTATTGTTCCGTAACTTCCTACTGCCATGTTCTTTTAATTATAAATATAATTTTATTGTTTTTTCACCAAAAAAAATCCATTTCCATACACATCTAATTCACCTAAATTATCAATTTCACTCAATCTTAGGTTAAATTCCGAAACACCCAGCTTTCCGCGCTCAACAAATACATCAGAAAATATTTGTAGATCCGACACAAAACCTAGGAAATGCTCGTTTCTAGTCAATTTTTTAATGAATTGTGCTTCTGAAGTAAATGTTGCTGTGTTACCAGTAATATATGTCGAACCATCTGATAAATCAAGATAAGTTAACCCGTCTATAACATATCTGTTGCAACTATATGTTGTCCCTTCAATGCTAACCGTTGTACTAGTAACCCCATTGTATGTGTTTGAACCGTATTTTTTCTTTTCTATTATTCTACTTGTTCCTAATGCAAGGAAAGTAGTTGTTCCAGTATATTGATTGCCATTGTAATCATAATCATTATTGTAGTCTTGTGTAACTCCAGTAACTGAGGTGTAAGGAACATTAAATGTCATTGTACCTAAATTAGTTGGGTTATTGATAACTTTTGGTATTGGTATAATTTTAACTAACTTTTGTACTCTCCAAGGGCTATTCATGGTAATAGTCACCGTTTTTTTGCCTGAACTAGAATATGTATGTGATTTATTCTCTAGAATGCCAATGCTTGTTGTTGATGAGTCACCCCAATCAATTGAGAAAGTGGCATCCACAACCTTATTTATTACATTCGTATTTGTTGAATTATATACCGTAACCACATTTCCACTCGAAGTATATGTGAAATTACATAATTGTTCAACCTGTTCAACTTCACCATCAAATCCAACCATAACCCCAAGCTCACTAGAAGTTGACTCAAGGAAAATTGGTAAATTTAATGTTGTACCACTTTTAAATAACATTTGATATTTGTTCTTTTCCATATTATAATGTCATTTCATAAAAATTTATTGGTGCGGAATATTTCCCTTTTCTAATAGAACCTTTTGATATTGAATCGTATTCATACACATCATATGTGTGTTCTGCTCTATTGAATGTCACCTTATAATACAAATCATCACTATCCTTAACTAAAGTCTTATGTGTATTATTCATAAAACGAGTAATGGTTCCATCCTCAGCGTTAAAAAATCTAGCAGTCATATAAAAAGTCATACCAGTGAATACAGTATCGTCTGGGAACCAAAACAAATACATATTTTCGCTATTTCTATAATTGTTTCCGGTGAATACTGGGATGTGTATATTGTGTTTTAATTCTGTATAAAAAACTTTTTGACCTAATGGCAATGAAAGATCTTTAGCTAGAACTAGTTTTTGTGTTTCTCTATCTGGTGTGGTGTAAAATTCTAATCTAAAGAAACTTTTTACACTTTGTTTAGTCATCAACATATTTTCTTGTGATGATATACCAACTAAACTATAATCTAATCCTTTAGTAAACCCACCAGCATTATCTAAGAAATAAAAATAAAACCAAACATCTGATGTTATAGTAGTTACACCACTAACATCTAATTCATATGGCTCATGAATATATCTAATAGTTTCAAAATTTTGTGCTGGGTTAATAATACTACGCAACGTTTCTTTTTCAAAAGATTGAAAATTCTCTTCCCATCCAGCATTTGGTTTAAAATCTGTTGTTGGGTTGAAAATTATACTTTCATCAATATTTTTAAATAAAATATCCATTAACAATTAGTATTTGTTTTATCGAAGGCGTTAATTCCATCAGATTTATTGGTGAATGCCTGTTCATTTCTCAAATAGAAATTAATATTAGACATCACATAGTGTTGACCATTTACAAATGGATAATCCGTTCCGTTACCATCAGGATCAATATACCCATGATCGTATAAGTCTCTCCATTTCCATAATCCTTCACTTGGGAAGAATTCAGCATTTTCTGGTAAATCCAGAATGTTATTTGTGTTTGAAGTTTCAACATATGGTGAAAGTTCTCTTAATTTTATTTTATGGTGTGGTTGATAATATAAACCAACTTTATTGGCATTAGTTGCCCCAGAATAAAAAGTTGGATCTTCTTGTCTGTAATTAAAAATTGTAACCGGGTTTGTTAGTTTATGAAATGCATCTGATATAACTCTTTCTTTTAATTCTGAATGATTATATTCAACAAACGCACCTATTAAACTATCTCCAACATTTAAACCCTTAAATGCACGGAATGTTACCCCGTCTTTAGTAAATGCAGTATCTAATTGTATTGATGGCTCAACCGATGTTGTGCCACTGAAATGATTATCAATCCAAGTATCGTGTAAATGAAATCTATAACCAACTTTAACTTGGTCAAAATATCCAGAACCATTTCTATTAATAACAGATAGATAAACATCAGTCGGTGTAAAGTCTAAATTATTTGTTAACCCAGTTAAAATAAAACTATCTTTAAAATCAAAAATAACTGATTCCATTCTATTTCTTTCAACTAAGAAATTACTTAATCCACCTGCGTTTTCAAGTAATAATTTTTTCTCATCTTCAAAGATTGGTGTTTCAAATCCCGCTTTATCTAATATATAATGTGTTGAATCTGTTAAAACCTTGTGCTTATGAACATAATATGACGATGTTGTTCCGCTTATGTTTTCTGCGTCAATACATCTTTTAATAATAATTAATGGCGCTAAACTTGTTCCACTAAATTGTGCTTTATTTAAATTAATAACATAATACTGTGAATCATATCTTTCATCACCTAAGCTAGAAACTGAATAAACTTTACTAGTTATTCCTTTTATTTTAACAAATTCACCGTCATTTATCCCGTGTTTAACTGGGCAAGTTAATTTATAATAACCAGTTTTACTTTCAACCCTACAAGGAATGCCATCACCACTAACAAAAGTTATTAAATTAACATTCTCTGTCTTTGTTGCACCAGATAACGTATACTTCATTGGATACGCAGAATCTTGATCATTAACATAAGTTAAATATATGTTCCAGTTATGATATGGCGCTTCTAATAAAGAAAGTGTTTGATGTTTGTTCGGTAAAGGATCTGGTAAAACAAAACTTGGTGTATATGTACCTAAACTAGAACTATTAACAGTAAAAATACTAGGATCATTTCTATAAATGTCATTTCTTAAAAATGCGAACTCATTATATGGCATATATCCATAAAAATTATTATCTGCTCCATCACCTTGTAAATAAAGATATTCATTTAGATTATCATATGGTGCAAGACCTAGATACATGTTTCTAAAAACCATTTTAAGTTTTCCGTAAATCTTATAATTCTTACTGTCATTTCTTTCATCAAAATATAACTCATCTAAATTAAGTATAACTGTTTTATCACCCTCTCTAAGTAATTCACTACTATTCTCAAGACCTATTGTTGTTGTTAAGTCCTGTGCAGGTGCTTTTTCATACCTTTTTTCTGGTAATATAATTTGTTTCTTTTCCATTATTCAGCAGAAGGAAAGGCTCCTTTGGGCCCAAATCTTTCAATAAATTTATCAACTGCAGTTTTACCTGGTCTTAATCCAAAATAAAATAAGAACGGTGTTGATAGAATTTGTTTATTACCCGCATAATTTGTTGCTGTTGGCTTAATATAAAAATCATCTGTTGATGCCCACGCTTGCGATGCCCAGTTTCCAGTGCTACCAGTTCTTGTCCATAAAGTTCCAGTTAAATTATTTTCGGTATATAAAAATGTAAATCCTTCCTCTTGTATATTAAAATTAGTATGGGTGTCCGCGCTATATACTATATCAAAAATATCAATTAATGAATTACCAATACCTGTAAGTCCAATTACATTACCACCATAATCTTTAGTCATTGGGAATAAAATATACTCAAACGTACTATCTCCAGTAAAGTTATATTGATAAGGTGATAGGTTTTTCATTCCTTGTAATGGTTGTGATTGAACACTAGTATAGTCCCATGATTGACTAACGCCAGAACCAAATCCAGTTCCTTTTTTATCCCACAAATAGAATGGAACAACTTGAGACGCTTCGGTTAAATTACCTGGCTCATTTAAACATTGTCTAACTCTGTAACCATCACCATCATCTAATATTAAATTTATTGGAAGAGGACCCCAATCACCACCTGTTTTAAATAATGATTGATAATTATCTGGGTCTAATAATTGTGGGTTATATGCCGAGTAGTGTTGATTTTGTAAATCAAACTCTTGAATGCCGGCCTCATTATTAATAGATATTAATTGTAAAACATCTCCATTCATAATAAGTGAATCCATTTTACTTGGTAATCTACTATCAAATCCGGTATTACTGAAAAATGTTTTAACTGGATTTAAAATACTAATCGTTGCATTACCAGTATCCATTTTATAATTTATATATAACCCTAACATTTCTTTAAAGCTTTGATAAGATGTTGGACCAATATTTCTAACAACAGAACAATTTGGGTCTAATGCCGGATCAATACATATTTCTTTTATAAACTCATCTCTAGGTCCTAAGTCTACTACTGTAGTTGGGTGTTTAATAGATGTAGAAAAACTAGAACCATTAAATGGTGTTGATCTATAATAAAATCTTTTAACTGGTTTTTCTAATGTACCAACTTTAAAATAAACTAAATCATCACAATAACTTGTTCTTCTATAATTTAAATCTAATGCTGCCTCATCGTCCCACCTAACTTTTGCTTTGAATGGAAATAAATAAAGCGATCCAGTTAACCAGTTATCTATAAAAGAATAATTTGATACACCTTCACAAAATAATTTAGCAACAAGTTTTCTATTTGCATATTCTGTTATTGCATCAAAATTATATCCCCAGTTTGGTGTGCCGGCACCTGGTATAATAGTAAATAAACCATATCTAAATTCTGAGTAACCAGATTTAGTGTCACAACTACCACATGGATTGTTATTTGTTTTATATATAACCTGACCTACAGCAACTTTTCCACTAGGACATGTTGTTCCATTAACTAAATCTCCACTAGTTAATGTTGAATAAGCCCTTGTTGGGTCGGTAACACAATATGTTTTTGCAATTATATTTTCTCTATATGCTGTAACATATTGTTGACAACCACCTTCTAATTCAGTATTTAAACCAGAACTACCAGAATTTCCGGTAGCATATTGTGTTGTATCATATATTGTATATGAAACACCACCGCTTGGTGGTAGCTGACTATCCCAACTTAATTTCTGTGAGTCGTCAAAAATAAATAGTGTTTGTGTATAACCACTAATATCATAATAAGTCAATTCTGATAATGTTAATCCACCATATTTTCCGTTTGAAAATTTAACTTGATATCTGCCTGATGTTGAACTCACAATACTTACTAATGTTGCGCTGCCACTATATGATGCAGAATTACCATAACCACCACAAGATCCTGCCCATGTACCAGAGGTTGGTGTTGAAAAATATAATCTAATATTATTTGATTCTGCATTACCTAAACAATACCAAACTGCATCATCTGATTGTGCGACACCACTACCAACAGAAACATATAGTGTTGATGGGTCTGCGGTTACTATTGGTGGAGTAGTTGTGTAATCTAAGTTATCACAAGTTTCACATTCAGGATAAATCGCAATACCTAATCTAACAGTACCAAATCTTTGTAATGGTTCAATAACCGCGCCGTCAAAGAAAGCAAATGGTTCCCAGTTTAAACTACCTAAAAAACCAAGATCTATGTGAATAGCGCATTTTTCCATTATCCATTGAAATGGTAGAATGAGAACTTGTATCGCAGCAACGTATGCCGTATAAATAATTCTTTCAAAAAAGTTTATAATTATTGCTAATAGAATTGCAAAATTAAAATTTTTAATAGCCCAGTTAGTTGGTGGTGTAACAACATTATTTTGACAATCATCCTCATCTTTAGGTACTATTTCTTTAATCCCTAAATAAGTGTCTCTACTAAAACCATTACCAGAAAAATAAGAACCTAAGAATGATGAAACACCATAAACTTTATTATAATTAAATCTATAAAAATAATCTTGCGGATAATAACTACCATATGTGTTATTGAAAATAACGGTGTCACTTAACGCAGCTGTTGGATAATCTTCCCATTGTAATGACCATGGGTATGATTTATCTACCTCATCTTCGTTTGTTGAATATTCTCTAATATTTGGAACTAAGTAACTACCTACTGCTCTTACTCTACCTAAATCAGTGTGTTTTGCAGAAACTCTGAATCTATAACAAGCCGATGTTGGAACACCTTTATTCGGATCATTAGTGATTTCATTCTCACCAAATTGATTCGTATAAACATATTCCATATTCATTGGTAATGGTAACACAAAGGCCCCATCCTCTTCTATATCTTCATGGATTTCATACTCTTCTAATATAGGTCTATCATTAGAATCTTTTGCATTGCTAAAACGAATTATTTCAACAGTCGCCGGTTCTGAAATTAAAGAACACTTTTCACCCATTTCACCTCTTGGTGTACAATTCTTGTTAACTGAATTTTTACCTTGGTCAGTAAAAATAGATCCTAAGAAATATGCTTTTGGTTCTATTCTAACTCCTTGATCTGAAAGATCAAAATCTGTCCTTGTGATCCCTATTTGGCATAAATCAACACTACCCCAAAATGGCGCAACATCAATTGTTCTATTAAATGAAACTATCTGAGGAAGTGACGCATAATCAATAGATGCTTTATATGCGTATTTGTTTTTAAATGAATCTACACCTTTACCTTGTCTAATAAAATCATCTGGTCTTAATGAAAAACAACCAATATCTGACAAGTCAACATCAACATGTATAATTTGTTCACCCAACGGGACTCCCCAAATCATAAAATCACCTGATGTGTTTGTTTTAACTGTAAACTTATAATATTTTTCAAAAACCTCTAGATATTCCTCTCTGGCCAATATTTGGCTTTGATCTGGAAATGTACCTGTTGGTTCATGACCACCATGTTGTTTTCTTGCAGGTAATAAATTATATTGATATCCTGCATCATCAGTATCTGTTAATGTTTTATATGGGTATAATGCAGATATTACTGGATCATTTGCATCAATATCAGTTTGAGGTATGAAAATAGACACTCTGGCATTTGGGACACCCAAGCCATTGTTTACCGATATTCTACCACATACAACGCCGTAATCAGCACAAATAGAGGTATACGCGTCTTGTTGTGTGAATTTAAGGGAAAGGATCTCTAATAGATCAAAATTCTGCTTTAAATCAAGCGCAATTTTCTTGTCCTTGCCAATCTCAGTTAAAATACGGTGCTTTTGAATCATACTTTCTATAAATAGAAACTCTTAAGTTTTCTCTTATAAAAAGATACATAAAAAATCCCTTAGTATGTAGTCGTTCCCAGAGTTTTAACCCTTATTTTAATATCTTTATTTGGGAAGCGTATTTGGAAGATCTGATTAGATTTCATGAATATTGTCATATCTGATTGTGCGATCTCTTTTGTTACTGAATCTTTATATGCTTGAGACACTTCAGATGATGAATATTCTCCACCAATCTTATTGAAAACTCTAACATCAATAACATTCACAACACCAGGAACATCATGGATGGCTTTTGTCAATTCACCAACAAATAATGGGTCACCCATTTTTCTATTATCAATAGAGAAATATGTTGTTGTATTTGTGATTATTTGTCTAAGAACTTCAGTTTGATTTTGATTCTTATCCAATAAAATATCTATTTCTAACCCTAAGTCAATAACTTGACCGCTAACAATATCAAGGTAATCATTAATCATTCTGTATTCAGAAAGATATGATAATATGTTGTTTTTCAATGTATTAGAAACAATATCAGTTAGGTTACCATTTTCATCATATGACAATAATTTAATTCTAACTTTGTTATCTTCTTCCATTACATTAACCTTAGCTGGCGCACCAAACGCAGATGGCATACCTTCTATCATAGATTTATAATCATTTAAGGTAACTGCTCTATTTTGTGCCGCAAAGTTATATGCAATCATATTTCTTAACTCTTCTGTTACTGGTTGATCAGATCCACCAACCGCTGGTGTGATATTGGTCACTGTTAAAGATTGTGTAACATTGTCATTGAATGTAGTATTTGGTCCAAGAACGCTGAATTCAACGTTTTCAATGCTAGTTATAACATTAACACCTAAATTACTTTCTTTTCCTCCACCAATTCTATATTTTACAAATAACGTGTTCTCTGCCTTAGGTAAAGCACCTAATGATAAATTATTCAAATATGTACCTAAATTCACTTTTAAATTATTTGTAATATAATTGTCTAAATTATCTAATGGATCAACATTACCAGAACCAAACGTGATAGAAAAATATCCTTCAGGAGTATATTCAGTTATAAATTTATTTGAAACCCTAATATATTGCCCTGCTTTAAAATTATTCTTATCAGATACTGCTGTAGTATTAGGAACAAATACTTTTTCTTGAACTAAAGATTGAACTTCATACCATTTCTTATCTGTATTAACAAATTCTGATGCTGTAGGATTACCTGCAAATGAGGTACCTTCTTTATGAATCATCCCTGTAACTCCCAATACGTTTCTTTCGGGCAAATAAAGCTTAAAAAAAGGCTTTTGATCCTGAGTTGTAATAACTCTTCTAAAAATTTTGGTGACGCCATTAACAACCGCTTCGCGTTTTGTGATGGTATATGAAACTAATGTATTATTACCATCATAATTTGGTATTTTTAATCTATTTGGTTCACCTTTTTCATTGAATGGGTTAGAAAAATCTATGTCTGTAAGTGTTTCAAAAATTTGACCACCACCAGATACCTGTGCACCAGCTTTTACTATACCTTCATATCTTTCATCATCTTTATCACCTTTAACAGGTACATTTATACTAAAGTCACATAACGCAACTGATGGTCTTGATCCAGGTATTCTAATACCATATGTTTTGGCGATATGAAAAAGAGATTGCCTTTGTTGCGCAAAATCCAACATTGTTTCTTGCCAAACCCTATCAATGTGAAAATGTAGGTTATCAGCAACAGCTGCGTTAATATCTAATAATACAGAGTATATCGACGCATCATTTGTATTATTTATCAACTCAGGATAGTAATCCTTTGTTAATGCCACTAAATCTTGTCTAATGCTAGCAAAATCCCTGTTAGTATATGATATTTTTTTACTCATCTTAAATGTTAATGATTACAAAGTCGGAACTACCAAAAGTCCCATTATTAGTTGAATAGTCAATTCTTATTTTAGCAGTATATGGTTTACTTGACGAATCGCTAACCCTAAATAATCTAGAATCCGTCTCTTCTCCTGTACTACCACTTTCTGTGGGGTCTAAAGAAGGGTCGGTAATACTTATTTTATTAATTTCTAAATTAGGGATATATTTTTTAACCGACTCCCTTATTTCATCTTCAATGTGTGAATATGTCACACTATCGTTTAAATCAAATATGTACTCATATAACCTACTACCAAAATCTGGCAAAAAGTATCTACTTCCCTTTCTAGTCAATAGAAGGTGTATTAGATTTGCACGTATTTCCTCATCCCTAGAAACTGTCATCCTAACATAGTCCCCGGTCAAACTTTTTCTAAATGGGAAGTCTAATCCAAATTTTGTAGCCATATTAATAAATATAAAGAATGATAAAATGATAATAAATAAAAATACCCAGGCAAGGCCCAGGTATTTTATATAATCTAGTGACTTAATATTCGCACCCTGTATTAATCAAGTCATGGATGCTCAAGGTACGCCTTGACGACAGATAAACTTTGAGGGCGCCACCCATTATCTTATGATCCACACCCTTCGCACTCGAATGGGGAATCTGTTGGTCTATTTACCACCATTTCTAATTCTGGTGTTTTTTCACTTATTATGGTATTTTGTGTAGTTTGATAATTAACTACCTGTGCAGCAGGTTGTTCTGCAGGTTTAGATGATGACATATCAATACCTAATCCTTTTAACGCATCTACCGCTGAACGAGTTCTTAAGTAGTACATCCCTGTTTTTAAACCTAATTTCCATCCATATAAGTGAGCAGCTAATAATTTAGGTTTAGTGGCATTATCAATAAATAAATTCAATGATTGTGATTGATCAATAAACACACTTCTATTTGCTGACATTTGTAAAATTCTCTTCTGAGACATTTCCCAAACAGTTTTATAAATCTCCTTTACTGATGTTGGTATTTCAGGAATGTTTTGAATAGACCCATTTTCCATGATCAATTTCTTCTTTATGTCTTCATTCCATAAATTTAACTTCAATAATTCTTTAACCAAATGTTTGTTGATAATGATAAATTCACCACCTAATGTTCTGCGAGAATATAAATTTGTTGTGAATGGTTCAAACGCTTCATTGTTACCAAGAATTTGTGCTGTTGATGCTGTTGGCATTGGTGCAATCAATAAAGAGTTTCTAACACCATTGTTAACCACTTCTTTTCTTAATTTTTTCCAATCCCATCTTCCTGATAAATCTTTATCTGTTTTACCCCACATTTGAAATTGAAAAATACCTTTCTCAATTGGTGAACCAACAATAGATTCATATGGTCCAAATTCTCTTGCTAGATCATTTGATGAAGTCATTGCAGCAAAATATATTGTCTCAAAAATATCTGTTTGTAATGTATCCGCTTCTTCACTTTCAAATGATAATCCCAACATACAGAAAACATCGGCTAAACCTTGAACACCTAAACCGATTGGTCTGTGTTTAAAGTTAGAACGTTTAGTTTCTTCGGTGGGATAAAAGTTTAAATTAATTACGTTGTTTAAATTTTTTACTACTTGGTATGTGTATTCATATAATATTTCATGACTGAATTCGTTATTGATGATATATTTTGGTAACGCAATTGATGCTAAGTTACAAACTGCTTGTTCTTCTGGTGAAGAATATTCTATGATCTCAGTACATAAATTTGAAGATTTAATTGTACCTAAGTTTTTTTGATTGGACTTGTAGTTTGCTGGGTCCTTATATAACATATAAGGTGTGCCTGTTTCAATTTGAGCTGTTAAAATAGCGTCCATTAACTTTCTAGCCTTAACTACTTTTCTACCTAAACCCTGTTGTTCGTATGACTCATATAAACTTGTAAAATTTTTTGCTTCTGGAGAATCATAAACATCAGATAAACCTGGTGCCTCATCTGGTGAAAATAATGTCCAATCACCATCTTCTTCAACGCGCTTCATAAATAAATCTGGTGTCCACATTGCTAAAAATAAATCTCTAGCTCGCATTTCTTCTTTACCGTGATTCTTTCTAAGATCAATAAATTCAAAAATATCCGCATGCCATGGTTCAAGATAAATTGCAAAAGAACCCTTTCTCTTACCACCTTGGTTAATCCAACGAGCAACTTCATTATAAGTTTTCATCATTGGTAATAAACCATCTGATTCACCACCAGTACCTTTAATGTACGCACCTTTAGCACGAACATCATGAACGTGTAAACCGATACCACCAGCCCACTTAGAAATCTTTGCAACATCTTTGATTGTATCAAATAAGCCATCAATATCATCACCTTTGTTTCCAATCAAAAAACAAGAAGACATTTGAGCTCTACGTGTACCAGCATTAAATAATGTAGGTGTAGCATGTGTATAGAAGTGTTGTGATAAATCATCATAAATTCTTAAAGCCATTTGTATGTCCCAACCACAAATACCGACAGCTACTCTCATGTACATATACTGAGGTCTTTCAACAACTCTGTTACCAATCTTTAAAAGATATGATCTTTCAAGTGTTTTAAAACCAAAATATTCAAAATCAAAATCTCTATCTAAGTTTATTGCACCATCAATAACTTCTTTATTATCCATAACAAAATTATACACCTCATCTGATATTAATGAAGATTCTTTACTTGTTTTTGGTTCAATAAATGAATGCAATTCTTTTATCGCCTGAGAAAATTTCTTAGGTGTTGTTTTATGCAAATTTGTTACCGCTAATCTACCAGCTAATTTTGCATAGTCTGGATGTGAAGTAGTCATTGACGCAGCAGTTTCTGCTGCTAATGTATCTAGTTCTGATGTTGATATACCATCATAAATTCCTTGGGTTACCTTTAACGTGATAAATGTAGGATCAACATAATCCATATTTAAGTCTTCACAAAGAGCACTAA
>Ga0209500_10002765_pt1 | contig 12229 bp, 24 predicted proteins | sample S_140212_EF_Meta_FD_187323 | JGI IMG/M metagenome (GOLD analysis project Ga0209500, IMG submission 187323) | Freshwater microbial communities from Lake Simoncouche, Canada to study carbon cycling - S_140212_EF_MetaG (SPAdes) (version 2) | ecosystem: Environmental > Aquatic > Freshwater > Lake ...
CTGAGGTCGTTAATCTGCTCGGCTTGGGTGTCGATCACCTCGCAGGATGCGTCGATGATGTCGGCCTTGGTGGAAGCGTGTGTGATGTTCATTGGATTTGATTTGATTGCGGGAGTCGCCTCCCGTAGGAACAGAGTACACCGCAGACGGTGCGCCCGGCAATGCCTGTTGCATTTCTTCACACTTGCCCGCACCGGCTAGGCTGGTAGCAGCGGCAACTGTTCCGTGCAGTCATACCTGTTCGAGATCACCGCCAAGGTGGTGATTCGCTCGGACAGCGACCCAGAAGAGTTGCCAGCGGACATCTACGCACGGATCACCGAGTTCATTGGGAACGAGGAAGATTTGCTGGCGCTTGACATCGAAATGTTCCCCCTGCCAGATGCCAACAGTGGATCATCAGATCGATGGAACGATGCTGATACCGAGGAAGGAGGCGAAGCGGCGATGGCGTGACGCTGTGCTGTTACGCAGTGATTACTGTTGCGCTTACTGCAACGAGCAGCTTGGCCCCCGTAGCGCCACACTGGATCACATCGTTCCCAAAGTGCTTGGCGGCTTGACCGTACCGGAAAACCTGTGTGGCGCCTGTATCACCTGTAACGGCAGCAAGGGGCACCGTGACTGGCGTGACTGGTTTCGCGCTCAAGATTTTTACAGCTTGACCCGTGAGGAATCCATCGATTCTTGGCTTAATAAATCTTAGTAATACTGAACATAAATCTCGGCCTGCCATAGATCGTTTGTATAGCGACAAATGGCGCCATGCTGTCCGCAAGCACGGTATAGCGGTTCTTCTCCAAATGAATGCTCAAGCAAGTCAATCCAGCAACCTTCACCGCGATCCATGCGGTTAAGTACCTTTCTTTCCATCGTCGTATAGCTCGCATCGAGCGGCAAACCGTCCCCCATTCTGCCGTGCCTCAGGGAATCCGAAACTGCATTGGTCAGTTCTCGGTAACCAATGGATACAGGACCAGCATTTTGCTTTTCCATAAAATTCGGTTTCAATTTCTTCGATTGGTTGGTTCTTGCGCAGAGCAAGGTAGTGGTACTGGGCGCGAATATACGCCTCGCGCACGTCGGGCGTGCAAAGATCAAGAATTGTTTCTTTGCGACCCGGTAGTCGGATTCTTGCACGCCAGTTATCACAAAGGCTTAAACGTTCAATTATCACTCGACCACTGTATAAAACAATCATTCTCTTTCACCAAATGAGGGCTGATGATATAGTCGTTCTAATTGCATCGACAGAGGTTCGGGTGGCTCTGTCAATTCCTGCATCAACAAATCAACCTGTGGGTCCGTTGGATCCTGAGCAACATACATTTGATTAAATCCATGGTGTTTTACTGCAATAAATCCAACCCGTGGGCTAGAAATTAAAAAACGAATTGCGCAATTTTCAAGCCAGCCAAGAAAAGGGGCGCTCATGGTTCCAACTTGACAATAAGTCGATCAAGATACCAACGCGCTTTTTTTGCGTCTTGAGAGGCATTGCCCTTAAGCCACAGTCGAAGCACGTATTTCAGTACCTGTCCCTGAAGATAGCCACCCACAGGAAACGGAGCATCAGCAATGGCACCTTCAATTATGTCGATGGCTTCCACAGCACCAGCGGTGTAATGCGCTGGATGGTTGACTAGATTAGTCATCAGGTTCCAATTCCAATTTGATCGCAGCCTGGAAGTACCCAGCAATTTTCATGCGGGCAAATACTGGCCCAGCTTCTGTGGTGGTCTTGTCTTCAACTCGTGCGTACTGATACCGCGCTTCCTCAAGAGCAGCCATGGTTTCAATGTTCAAGGTATTTAGCTCGGCATCGCTAAGATCCTTGACGTCTTCCAACAAAAAATTGCGGCCAAGTAGATAGGACTTGAAAAATGGTTCATTCATGTTGATTGCTTGGGTGCTCCACGTTTAGGTGAGTTTTCAAGTTCAGCTGCCATTTCAGCAGCAGCTCGAAGTAGTGTACTCAATGGGATGGGTTTTGATTTACGGCCAGTGGCAACACGCAAAGCCATGCGATAACCATGGGAAGCATTGCCATTGCCAAAATCTCTGGCAGCAGCAACCTCCTCTTCAGTGACACGAATTTGCACCGATAAATTGCGGCGACGCCTGGATACTGGTCCTACAGCCATTTGCCTAGTAGGTATTGACGGCAGACCTGAATTGCCTGCTGCGCGTGTTTTTCGATTAGTACGGATTTAGTGTCTCCCATAGCAAGGCATACCGCGTCGTACAACTCTTGGTAGTCGGTATCTCGAAAATTGGCGGCAATGTCGGCAGCGTATTTCTGCCAAAGGCCGGTATAGGTGCCGCAGGTACGACCACTGCGCTCATACAGTGCTTCCATAGTGGCGTGGCGTTGGTTGTCAAGTTGGAACTGTTTCATTTGATGATGTCGTAAAGATTGCGACATTCCTGCCACGCTATCGAGTTTTGATGCAGTTGACTCATACGAACGTGTATCAACGCTTTGAGATGCTCTCGTTCGTGCTCACGACCGGCCTTAAAAAGCCCTGCGTCACTTACCAGTGCTTGCAAACGGCGTAATGTTTCAATCATTTGGGTTCAATCACAGCATCGGGCCAGCGGTTTTGAGCGTAGGTGATCGCCGCTGCTTTGCTCTCGGCACGCATGGTCATGGTCATGGGCATTGAGCCGGACTTGTAGACGATCAAGGTGTAGAGCTTGGTGCGTGCCTTGGGTACGGGACGGCTGATGCCTTCGCCGTAGCGAGCGTGGTCGTCTTCGCGCCATAGAAGCAACGCGCCTTGAATGTTAGACATTGGGGAGTTTTACTTGATGGTGGTCAGTAGGTGTGAGCCATTCAATTTGGTTCCAGTAAGGCAGCCATTCCTTGGTAGCAATGGCTTTAGCTTCAAGCCAACTGGTGGCTTTGATGCACTCGTAAACGTTGGCGTCACGGATGCGGAAGTAGTAGTTGCGCAGGGTCATGGCTTGAGCACCTGCTGGCAGACGGGTTCGCCTTGAGCGGTAAGCACGGTCTGTTCACGGCCACCGCTGACACCTGCGGCGTAAACCGCAAACATCAGGACAATGACGGCAAGGCGGTTGACGAAAGGATTGTTGATCATTGGATTGAATTTGATTGGATACAGGAGGCTTGCCCCTGTCCCGGTACTATACACCGCAGACGGTGCGCATCAAGGATAGTTTACAAATCTTTACCATCCGTCCAGTCCAGGTTATCCGCGCCCCACCGGATGCGGTTACAGGCAGCAAGTATTTCGCGCTGATCGAGTGCCTCTACGTGTTCCGCTTTAAGCGTCAGAGGCGCACGTAGGACTGGTTTGCCGCTTGCACCGCCCCACCCAACTGCATACGTCGGCACCTCAAGCTCGACCGTAAACCACCGCGTGTTGCAGTCACTGCATACCCGCTTGCGAATCACCTGATCTGATCGCTCGCTGTTCGTCACTGGCGTGCGGTGGTTCTTGCTACCGCAATTCGGGCAATTCATTGGGCATTATGGGGGTTGTTTGCCCCGTAGAAGTGGAACAATTCGGGCAGTGGATGATTCCAAGGATTGCAACCGAGGATCAACTAAAAATTGAGGTAATGGCCCGGCGCCTTGAGATCACCGAAAACGTCGGACCACTTGCGGCAACGCTTTACCGCTCTTGGAATCTTCAGCAAGCATTGCTCCAGCAGGCGACCAATGAGATCGCACGACTGGAGCTGCTGCTAATCCGTAACAACTAAACCACCCGCGTAATCGGTAAGCGGTCTGCGCCTGCGTCCTTCAACCTGACGATGCACGGACTCCTGGCGAATTGCCGCATCCTGTGCATCAGCAAGGTTATACATCGACGCCGGGTAAGCGCGAGAAAGTCCTTGGTACGTCAACTCACGAATGAGTGCCGAAGGGCGCAAACCCTTTTCCTCAGCAAGTGCGTCGAGTAACGCCGAGCGTGATGGGTCGAGTAAGACCTGGAAGTAGCGCTTCTGTCCGTGGATCATTGCAACGCTGTGGTTGTGCTACAGCGTAGCACGTCACCATGTAATTGAATCATCCGTGTGCTTTCGCCAGGCACCGCTCTGCGCTTTTCTGCTGGAACGGCGTTGCTGACTGCATCCGCTACGAACCTCACGTGCAAATTGCAAAAACTGCGCCGCACGTTGTAGGTCACCAACAGACGCACGGCGTATTTCCGCAGCCAGCCAATCCATAACGATCTGCCGTCCAGTCCTTGGCACTAGGTCATTTCGCTGTATTCCAAGTCTTACCTGAATTTGCCTCAGCAAGTGGTGGGATGTCCCCAAGCCACTCCGCCTCAGCTGCTTCCATGACCTGACTTAGCTGCGTTTTCCAATGCTCTTCCTTCCCTTCTCGCACGAGAAGTAGGCATTCGTCATGCACTACAGCCGCCAGTCGTACCTCGTGTTCCCCCGCCTCAAACAGGTGGGGCCACAACTGCCCAAGTGCTCGCTTAAGGATTGCCGCACCAGCGCCCTGCACCGGAGTATTGCAGCGCGTCGTAAGGCGGTTCATGTCCCCCATCAAATACCGCCGCATGTTGCTGTGCGGCACACGAACCTCTGCCCACTTATTCGTGCGCGACTGAAACGCCTGCTTTGCACTTTCCTCCTGCCATTCCGCGATGCCCGCATAAGTCGAGCGAAAGGTGTTGCGGATTATGTCTGCCTCGTCCGTGGTCATGGTTATGCCCATGGAACCGGCGTATTCGCGAAGGCCGTTTGCACCGGAGCCAAAGAGCAAACCAAAATTTGCCGACTTGGCCACCTGTCTACGTTTCTTCAATTCCGCTTCGTCATCCGTGTGGTCGGGGTAAATCGCTTCCGCAGTGATCGTGTGCAGATCCTCGCCATCTTGAAAGGCCTTAATCATGCGTGCATCCCCTGCAATGGCCGCGGCCAAACGTAGTTCCATCTGACCAAAGTCAGCGCACACAAAGGTCCAACCATCGGGCGCCTCGGCACACTCCCGAAAGTTTGAATCGCGTGGGCATTGCTGCAAGTTTGGTTTCATGCAACTCATCCGCCCACTCTCCGCGCCAAGCTGCAAGTAACTTGCACGAATGAAACCATCGGACGCTTGGTGCTCCAGGAGTGACACCACCATCTGCCGACGCTTTTCCGCACGTTTCCAGCTGAGATAAATCTGCACAACGGCATGGTCTGCGGCATAACTCCGCAAAGCTTGGCGTGATGCGCTGGGCTTTCCATCTTTATCGGTCGGAATCTGCCCGAGGAGTAGCGTCAACTTAGCCACAAGCTGCTTGGAACTATTTAGGTTGAACCCCGCGTAAACCTTTGTCCCAGCTCTCACCGATCCGCTGTCCTTGGTGCGCAGGTTGAACGACCCATCGGATTCGCGTGGGAGTTTGTGTTCCTCAGGTAATGCCTCATCAAGCTGCACGAGGAATTTCTTGCCGTAATTCTCAATGCTGGACTCAAGTTCGATCTGTAGTGCAAGCAGTTTTTCACGATTAAACGGCAGACCTGTCCGCCACATTTGGGCCATCGCGGGTAACGCTGCACACTCGCATCCCCAAGCGTTGTATAGATTTCCCGCTGCCATAAACGCGCAGATGATGGGATCTAACTCCAGAAGAACTTGAACGTCCTCAGCAGCATATTCAAGTTGAGAAGCGCTTAAGACTGGCGCGCTCCAGTCGGACAGTTGTTGCTCCTTACTTAATTCGCGCTTTAGGTATCTTTCCGATACTGCTGCAAGTCCGTGCTTAAGGTTAGGAATACCGTTATTTAATAATTTACTGGCTAACATGGTGCATTTTACTAATCCTTTTGGATATAGGTTGTGTTGCTGTAACCACCCGAGGTCAAAGACCGCGTTGTGCGCAATCCAAGCGCGCCCTTCTATACGTGCAAAAAATTCAGCAAGTTTGTCCCACCCTGCGTCGTCTAAGTCCCAGCAATCGATTATTACTGCGGGTAAACCTCGCGCTGCGAGTTGCAGCAGGCGCAGTTTGCCGCGTTCTGGTTGGAGTCCAACGGTTTCGCAGTCGAACGCAATAGTCGTTGCAGTGGCCAATTTTTCAAGGTTGTCGATGCCATACAACGTTTGTGGTCTATCTGCGGTAGGCATCGGTGAAAAAGCAGTCATAACCTGGTCCTTGGTGTAGGTATTGGGGCCACCTATAGGTGGAGTGGCCCGCGTCACTGTAGCACTACGTGAACAGGTCCACCTGCGTCATAACCGGTGACTTACCTTGCGTCTCACGTGTCGCAACCGGATCAATCGCGTTTTCGCGCCATTGGCTTGGCGGTTCGGGCATCCAGCTACAGAGATCGGCAAAGAACTTCTCAAGGCGTTCTTCCTCAGTGGGGCGGTGCATGGTGGCAATCGGGGGAAAAGACGGGCCGAGGAGCGCTCAACCCTTATACACGCAGAAACGGCGTAAAAAGCAACTTCCCTTACGGCGCAAGGGGTTTTAATAACGCAGGGGTTTGTCAAAAGTAGCCCTTTGTCAAAAGCCCGGAGGCTTAGTGCCAGCGTGCAAAGGCGTCGTTCGATTGCCGCTCCGCCTCCTCGGGCGTCAGCCGTGCCACGCCTGGTTCCAGCTCGGGACTTTTGTCAGAAATAGGCTTTTGACAAACCGCTTTGTCATTTAAACCGCTTTCCACCGCTGGGGTTTCTGCTTCTGACATACCCTCTACGGGTACTTTCGCACGCGAGAGAGAGTTAGTAGAAGATCTAGAGAGCAAACCAGGGGCTGCTTTCCCCACCGCCTTGTAGAAGACAGGGGGTCTGCCTTTCGTCTTACAGGCATTTGGAACACTCGTGCGCTCAATCAGTCCCTGCTGCTCAAGGAGCTGGAGCGCGTACCTGTTTGCCCGTACGCGGAACTCACCACCCACGCCATCGTGCGCAGTCAGCTCGTGGATGCTCCAGGAACCGCCTCCAGTGCGCATAGCGGCAAGTACGTCCAACACGTGCTGGTTAGGCGTGTTGGCGGCGACCTTAGGGGGCAGGTGCTGGATCTGGTACGTGAAGTCGGGCAGGAGGGTGAATACCATCTCCATGCCCTCCCGGTCATCGCGTGATTTCTCCACGGAGATGATGCGCGAGTTGGCGCTTAACTGGCGCGCGAGTAGTTCCTCGTTCGTCCCCTTACGCATGTTCCAGGTTTCATCCACCGCAGCACGGATGGCACTTGTACCGCGGAAGGTGCCGGTCTTGGTGTTGTGGTGGATCACCACGATGGTGCAGGCGGGGAAGTCCACACCGTTACGTCGTGCGAGCTGCTTGATCGGCCTGGCGTACTCCCTACGGTTTTCCTCGTAAGGGTTGGAATCGTTGCAGCCATCGAGTGAGTCGATCACCACGAAGTCGTACTGTCCTTCCTTCTGCATACGACAGAAGCGGCGATACCAAGCCATATCCCACTCGCCGATAACATCAACACCGTGGTCCACACCAATCGCCTCGAACTGACGCCGCACAATGCGTTCGTTCTGGTCACCGTTAAGCCAGAGCACCTTGGAACGTGGCACAGGCACAAGCGCGCCGTACACATTGAAAGAAAGGCCGCGGCTTAGGTGCTTGGCAATCGTCTGACACATGGCGGTTTTACCCGTGCCACCATCCGCGTGAATAAGCAAAGTCCAAGGCTTGGGAAGCAACCCGGGAATCAGGTACTCGAAGCCTTCGTTGTTCAATTCGCCAATCGGACGCGGGGCTAACCCATGAGCACGCTCATAGGTCATGTCCATCATCAGTAGGCGGTCGATAGCAATCGCACCTTCACGCCGCCCCGCCTCCATGGCCAGCGCAGTCTTGGCCTGGTCAAGAAGTGCTGGGTTTTCAAGTGTCTCCTCAAGTTCCTTGGCGCGTTTCAGCACCTCCTCACCAGTGAGATAAACCTGCTGCACTCGTTGGGTTGAGACTTGCTCGGCAGTTTCCACGATCTTCCGCGTGACTTCCTGAAATCGAGCACGCTTGGGGTCCATCTGATCCGCAAGCCAGACGAGAGTTCCGAGGTTTACGGCACCGGGTCGAAAGCTTTTCCAAGTGGCTTCACACGGGTTTCCTTTCTCCCACTCCTCGGCGTACTCAGGATCCTGCGCACTCCAGGCACCCCACAGGGCAAGACCAAGATCGTCCGGCAGCACGGAGTGGATCGCCATCCCAACACGCAACCAGTGGTCACGGCTTCCGATCCCCTGCTGCTCAATGACGCTTAAGCAGTCCTGGACGATCTCGGCAATCTCCTCGGGCGTGCGGTTGCTTACGTCAAGCGCCTTGCGGTTTTTGATCATGCCGCGGCCACCATCGGACGCCTTTGCCGCCTTCATCTCCGCAAGGAGCCACGCAGGGGCCTCAGGAATCACTGTGAGGTCACCCTGGAGCGTGTACTCACCCTCACCACTAGATCCATCGCTAGCCCCCGGGTAAGCGCCGTACAGCAGCCCCTGGCGCCCCCATAGCACCTCGTACCCAGCGCCGGTATCGCTTAAGCCGCAACCTTTGACGCTGTTCCAAAGGTTTTCTGGTACAAGAAACAGGTACTTCGCCGCGTTGGCCTTGGTACTCGTGACTACCGGGGCACCATCGAGCGTTGCACCCCACTTGCGCTTAAGCGTGGCAAGGTTGCGATCAACGTCAAGAATTACCAGACCGTCGCTGCGAATGCCGGTGAATACACCGACAGCCTGGAAAGCAGTGGGGCGCTGCTCGATTGATAGCGCTACGTCCGCAGCACCAAAACTGCGGTGGTGAGCGGCCTCAAGTGGCGTCTTTCCCTTGCTGGGAACACCACTTGCAAGCTTTTCGCCTTTGGCATAAACGGGACAGTAAGCAAAGCCAGGTGGGAGCTGGCGTACAAACTCAAGGAGTTTCGCGGTGCGACTCATGTGATACACTCGTAATCGGTGACGGAGACCACGCCCTTGTTCCAGCACTGGAGCGGGGGCGTTTTTGCATGGTACTCACATCGGCAACCCCCTTGACACTGTGCTACGGTATGAAAGCGCAAAAGCACAGGCACTCGCCATCCGCACTCGCGCATCAACCCCAAAAACACCCATGTCACTACTTTCTAAAAGCGCCAAGGCCGCAATCAGCACCGGCACAGGTGGTGGTTACCTGAACCCTTCCCGCATTCCCACTGGTACGACCATCCGCTTTGCGCTCACCAGCGACGAGCCCGTGGAATATTACGAGGTTTGGGGCGAAGACGCACAGGGTAAGCCGAAGCCTTTTCGCTTCGACCACGAACCCACTCCCGACGAGATCGCCGTGGAAATGGGCGAGTACAGCCGCCGCATCAACCGCGAAGGCACGGGTAACGAACCCGCAAAGTTTGCCATTGCACTCCCCGTCTTCAACTACGACGCGGGTGAGATCCAGGTGATGAACATCACGCAAAAAAGCATCATCTTTGCTCTTGACGGGATCAGCCAGATGCCCGACTACGAGGACATGCTTGCGATTGATTTCCAGCTGGAAAAGAAAGGCAGCGGTCTCACGACTGAGTACAAGCTCACCCCCGTGCCCCGTAAGAAAGGCGCAACGCCGATCATCGAGGCAGCATGGGAAGAAGTCACAGGTGCTGGCTTTGACCTCACCCGCATCATTGAAGGTGGAAATCCTTACAAGCAGTAAGGCGTCAGGTAGCACATAAGTACCGCCCCTGAGGAAACTTGGGGGTTTTTTACTGCTAAGATGTAATACATGACTGATCCACCGTTGGACCCAAACGCTGCCTTGGCGTCACTCAAACGGTGGAAGCTGGAGCGAGATGACGAAAGCGATCCGGGTGGGCGCATTTACCGCGACGGCAACGGTGAGATCTATCACAGCGTGACGCGAATCCTCGGCGCAACGAGTGAAAGCAAGGGCGTACTTGAAGCATGGGCAGCGCGACTTGGTGAGGCGAATGCAGCAGCCCAACGCGATACCGCAGCAGAACGCGGCACACGAGCGCACAACGCAGCGGAGTACGTCTTACGTACCGCGAAGAAGTTGGCAACACAGACGGCGAACAAACGTGGGTCGTTTTACGAAAAAGAGGACGGCCTTACACGTCCACCAGCCCCGTTGATTCGTTGGGCGGTAAAGAAAACCACGCCAAGTGCCCCGAAAGTTGGCCTTAGCGCAAGTGGATACCGCCGCAGTCTGCTGCAATGGCTTGGCGAGAACGTCACCGCCATTCATGCGGTGGAGTTCAGCGTGCATCACCCGGCTGGTTTTGCTGGCACGGCTGATTTTCTCGGCGATGTGGCGGGCGTGGGTCCCGTGATTTGCGACTGGAAGACAAGCGCCAACCGCCGGAGTGAGGCAATGCTTCTGGACTACACCGACCAACTTGGCGCGTATTCTCTCGGCCTAAAGCACCTTACAGGCATCGAAGCCAAGGGGGCCTTCATCGTGGTGGCGCGACGAGCTGGTGCAGCGGATGTGCGGGAGTTAAGTGCGGATGAGTTGCGTAGTGCGGAAATCCGATACCTGGAAAGATGCGCTGCATACTTTGATGCTCTTCACTCATCGTTGTAGTAACTCATATACTTCGTTCATGGCAAAAGCAAACAACGCAACCGCTGCACTGCGCTGCACTCAGGTCTACGGCCTGCTCTGCCAAGGGAAGTCGCGTGCGGACATCGTGCAATTTGCGGCGGATCAATGGAGTATTTCGGATCGGCAGACAGATTCATACATAGCCCGCGCAAGGGAAATGTTGATGGAGGATTGCAATCTTTCGCGTCCTGCATTTCTTGCCGAAGCACTTGCGCGCCTTCGTAAGTACGAACAAAAGGCCGCAGATCGTGGCCAACTGATGGTTGCGATCAATTCAGTGCAACTTCAGGTAAAGCTTCTGCGCTTTGAGTTGAGCTGATGAGTTTGCTGGCGGGTCTTGATGACTCACACCTTCTCAGCTTTATGGTTCCGCTCAATGCGGGAATGAAAGACACCTTGGAGCGCATCCGCAGCGACCTGCACCCTGGGCAACTTGCATTCGTTGACGACCAGGTAACCAGCATTCTTGGCGTGTCCGCTGGCTACGGCGCAGGTAAGACGCGGGCACTATGCGCCAAGGCTGTGCACCTTGCCATGGCCAATCAAGGCTTTATCGGCGTGGTCCTAGAGCCGACCGGTCCATTGATCCGGGACATTTGGATGACGGATTTCGATGACTTCCTTGAGATGTACGACATCCCGTACACCTTCCGCGCTTCCCCGCTGCCTGAGTACAACCTGCACCTACCGGGCGGTGATACCAAGATCCTGTGTCGCAGCTTTGAGAACTGGCAGCGGATCATCGGCATCAACGGCGCCTGGATCTTGGCTGACGAGATCGACACGGTGAACCCGTCGATTGCCAACAAGGCATTCCCCAAGATCCTTGGCCGCCTACGTTCCGGCAATGTGCGGCAGTTTGCAGCCGCATCGACACCAGAAGGTTTCCGCTGGATGTGGCAGACCTTTGCCAGTGAAGACGGCAAGGGCCGCGAGGATCGGCGGCTCATCAGGATGCGCACGCAGGACAATCCATACCTGCCGCCTGACTTCATCGAGCGGATGCAGGCCAACTATGACCCGCAGCTACTCAAGGCATACCTAGACGGGGAATTCGTAAACCTGACAACAGGCCAGGTGTACGACCGATTCGATCGCGCCAAGCATGTGGCCGTACAAATGCCGGACATCAGCCGCGAACCATTGCGGATTGGCGTGGACTTCAACGTGGGCAACATGTCCGCCGTTATCGCCATCCGCGTCGGCAAGAGCCTCTACGTTGTGGACGAGATCAGCGGTGCCCACGACACCGACGCACTGGCCCAGAAGATCAAGGCGCACTACCCAGACCACAAGATCTACGTTTACCCAGACGCCAGTGGCGGGAACCGCAGCACAAACGCAACACAAACCGATATTGCTATTCTCGAAAGTTATGGCATGTCTAACCAGTCACCTAAGGCTAATCCTCCTGTCCGGGATCGGGTGGCTGCTGTTCAGGCTTTGCTGGAAAATGGCAAAGGGGAAGTAAGGCTCAAGATCGCTGCATCATGCGTCAAGATCATTGAGTGCCTTGAACTTCAGAGTTACACCGAAAAAGGTGATCCCGATAAAGATGCTGGTTACGACCACATGAACGACGCGCTGGGTTATCTCATCTGGCGTGAGTTCAACCCGCTACACGCTGGTGCTGGTAGAGGAACGGGTATCAGGCTCTATTAGACTGCGCGAATGATCTGGTAAGTACATGGCCCGCCG
>Ga0209500_10002768_pt1 | contig 12224 bp, 10 predicted proteins | sample S_140212_EF_Meta_FD_187323 | JGI IMG/M metagenome (GOLD analysis project Ga0209500, IMG submission 187323) | Freshwater microbial communities from Lake Simoncouche, Canada to study carbon cycling - S_140212_EF_MetaG (SPAdes) (version 2) | ecosystem: Environmental > Aquatic > Freshwater > Lake ...
TCCACACCAACCAGCCTTGAAATATCAAGTCCAAGGGTCTCGAAGACGTCTCGTGCGACGCCAATTTGCCCTTTGCCTCCGTCGATCAATACCAAGTCAGGCATCTTGCCCTCTCCGAGTCGAACGCTCTCAGCTACTTTGCTATAGCGCCTATCCAAGACTTGTCGCATCGCCGCGTAATCATCTCCCGCTGTGACGCCCTCGATGTTGTAGCGTCGGTATTCTGCGCCTTGCATTTTGTGGTGATGAAACACCACACAAGACGCCTGGGTCGCCTCACCCGAGGTGTGCGAAATGTCAAAACACTCTATGCGAAACGCCTCCATGTCCTCCACGGCCAAATCCAAGACATCCACCAAAGAGCGGGTTCTGGCTTTTTGAGAGCCCTCCTCTGCAAGCAATCTGGTCAATTGAATCTGAGCATTTTGAACGGCCATTTCAAGCCATATCTTTCGCTGCCCCTGGGGCTGCGAGACAAATTGAATCTTCACACCCGATTGAAGACTCAAAGCTTTGATCAAATCGGAGGGGACTTTGTGACTCGCAATCAATATGGGGGGTACTTTGATGTCCAAATAATGCTGCGTCAAAAAGGCTTCCAAGACTTCGGGGGCCTCGGCTTGTTCCACATGCACGGGGAAATAGGGGCGATCTCCCAAATGCCTACCACCTCTGACCATGGCCAAGTTGACACAGGCCTTGCCGCCTTGGAGTTGCACCGACAAAATATCCACATCCTGATCCCCCGCTGTTTCGACCGCTTGTTGGTGCAAGACTTTGGACAAGGCGCTGATTTGGTTGCGCAATTCAGCGGCCGACTCAAACTCTAGTTTTTCGGCATGCGCTGTCATCTTGGACTCCAGCTCTTTGATGATTTGCTGGGTCTCACCGCGCAAAAGTGCAGCCGCGTTTTTAACGTCCTCGTTGTATTTTTCAACACTCACCAAACCCACACATGGGGCCGAACAACGCTTGATTTGATAAAGTAAACAAGGCCGATTGCGATGGTTAAAGACACTGTCTTCACAGGTTCTGAGCCGAAAAACCTTTTGCATGAGCCAAATGGCCTCTCTGACCGCCCATACACTTGGGTAGGGGCCGAAATATTCATGCTTGGCGTCAACTGCACCACGGTAATAAATCACCCTAGAAATCTCTTGAGCACTGGGGTTGGGCGGCTTGCTAGCAGGCTCAGTTGGGGCCTGAGACGCAGGCGTCTTTTTTGAACTGACTAGGGGCTTGGTGATCTTTAGGTAGGGGTAACTTTTATCGTCTCTGAATAAAATATTGTATTTGGGCTTTAAGGTCTTGATGAGATTGTTCTCAAGAATCAGGGCCTCTGCCTCTGAACGCACCACGGTGGTTTCCATGCGGTGGATTTTTTTGACCATGTGGCCAATTCGTGTGCCCCCGTGGTTTTTTTGAAAATAACTGGAGACTCGTTTTTTCAAGCTGTTGGCTTTGCCAACATAAAGCACTTGGTCTTGTTCATCAAAATAACGGTAGACACCTGGCAAGGAAGGTAAGGCACTCACATCCGATAAAAGTTGATCAGAAAATGCATGCCCGCCTTCAACGCTTGGTGCGTCCTGAGCGGCTGGCGAATTGAGAATGTTTTTGGCTTTAGAAGATTTTTCCGTCATACTCGGTTTGCTGCGTTGAAACCCATCTGCTAGGCAAGCGCTGTATACTTTTCACGGATCGTACACGAAACAGGGCTGATCAGCGACACGTCATCGCATTTTTAAGTCACGATTTAAACGCCCAACACCTTTATGCCGCAAGCCCCTTTTTTATGGGATATTTTTTGTCAAGTCATTGACAACCATGGGGACTTGGGTGTTTGCTGGCGTTTGAGCCAACATTTGGTGTCCTTAGGGCATCGGGTGAGACTGTATGTGGACGACTCAACTGCTTTGGCTTGGATGGCTCCCCATCATCAAAACGCTGCCCATTTGAGCGTGCTTGATTGGCCAAGAGACGCATCTTGGGCGCACCAAGACGCCTACAGTTGGCAAAGGCCTCAGTGCGTCGTTGAAGCCTTTGGCTGTGAAATTCCAAACGTCTATTTACACGCCTTGCTCACCCCCTGCACAGACAATGAGTTGTCTGTGCTATGGACTTGGATCAATTTGGAGTACTTGAGTGCAGAAGATTACCCTGAGCGCATGCACACCCTCGCCTGCCCAGTCTTGAGTGGCCCAGCCAAGGGCCTTAAAAAGTGGTTTTTTTACCCTGGGTTTACATCGTCCACGGGCGGGCTGTTAAAGAAAAATTGGCCTGGTCAACTTCTTGTAACTTCATCTCAAGAGATGCGACAAGCTAAGGCATTGAAATGGACAGAAGAGGCCGATTTACGCGTTTTTGTATTCAGCTATGAGCCTCTCGCACTCAAAGACTTGTTGCTGCAACTCATCCAATCTGGCAAATGGGTTCATCTCAAAGTCAGTGCAGGCCGATCCACCACCTTCACCAGAGCACTCCTTCAAACAGACGAGTTGATGGGCCCTGAGGCCAACATCCAAGAGGCTCGAGTGCAGCTCAAAACCCTGACCCTTGATTTTCTAGACCACGTTGACCACGCTGGCTTTGACGCCTTGCTTCAAAGCAGTGACTTGAACTTTGTCAGAGGAGAGGACTCTTGGGTCAGAGCCATATGGGCCAACAAGCCCTTTGTTTGGCAAATTTACCCCCAAGACGATGGCATACATTTCAAAAAAATGAGTGCATTTTTAAATCTCTTTGACGCGCCCAGCTCTTTAAAACAAGCCTACCTGATTTGGAACGGATTTGATCGCTCCCATTTGCCTCAGATGAATGAGCATACTCTGCAAGAATGGGCCCAGTGGTGCCAGCGGCTTTGCGTGCAGTTGCAAACCCGAGCCGATCTTGCCGTTCAATTGAGCGAATTTTTAAGCCTCAAACAGCAATAAATAGCTGCATTTAAGCCCCAAAATGAATCCTATTGATCTATTTTTTACCAAGTTTGCATCCGTTAAGATCCATGAAGCATGTTAAAATGGGTATCTGTCCAAGGGGAGGTGAAACCTGCAACCGCGTTGCGTTGCGCTCCCTGAACTGTCTATTTATCTCCGACCCAACGTCCAATTATTTATGAAAATCGCTCAAGAAATCCGCGCCGGCAACGTCATCATGCATGGCAAAGATCCCATGATTGTTTTGCGTGCTGAATATGCACGTGGTGGCAGAAATTCAGCAACCGTTCGCATGAAGCTTAAAAGTTTGTTGAGCAATTTTGGAACTGAGGTGGTCTTCAAAGCCGATGACAAGATGGACCAAGTGATTTTGGATAAAAAAGAATGCACCTATTCTTACTTCGCTGACCCGATGTATGTTTGGATGGACGCCGATTTCAACCAGTATGAGGTTGAAAATGAGAACATGGGAGACGCCTTGAATTACTTGGAAGACGGCATGGGTGCTGAAGTGGTTTTCTATGACGGCAAGGCCATCTCTGTCGAATTGCCAACCTCTGTGGAGAGAGAGGTCACTTGGACCGAGCCTGCGGTGAAGGGCGACACCTCTGGAAAAGTTTTAAAACCTGCCAAAATTTCAACTGGCTTTGATGTGCCGGTGCCCATTTTTGTGGCTCAAGGCGACCGCATTGAAATCGATACACGAACTGCCGAATACCGTCGCAGAGTTTAACCCCGTGCTCGCTTCAAGCGGCTTGTTCAAAAAACCCTTGAAGCCCACTTTGTTCATGCCCCTCGCGCGTGAACGCCTCTTGTGAGCCACATGCAAGCCAAGCCCTCTCTCGTTGATGCCCATAGCAAACAATTGCTCAAAGACTGGGAAGCCTTTGTGCAAGCTCGCAACCAAGAGGAGTTGCCACAAAACTCCAACCGCCTGGCTTTTGCTGACCCACAGTTTCTCACCAGACGTGAAACCCGCGGCATTCGCATTCAACTTGAGTTGCTCAAACCCGATTTGATCCAACAAGAAATGGGCATCGACCACACGGTGGTGATTTTTGGAAGCGCTCGCTTTTGCGACAGACAGACCGCCCTTGATCAACTCGAAAAGGCCAAAGCACTTGGCAGCGCCAAGGACATTCAAAAAGCCACTGCCATTGTCAAAAATTCCGTCTACTACAATCAAGCCCGAGAGCTTGGTCACTTAATCACACAAGAATGCAAAACCATGCCTGAAAAGGACAGACTCTTTGTCTGCACGGGCGGTGGGCCTGGCATCATGGAAGCGGCCAATCGTGGCGCTCATGATGCAGGAGGATTGAGCGTTGGATTGAACATTGCTCTGCCCTTTGAGCAAGAGCCCAACCCCTACATCACCAAGGAGTTGAGTTTTAGATTTCATTATTTTGCGCTTCGAAAGATGCATTTCATGATGAGAGCGAAGGCACTGGTGGCCTTTCCTGGTGGTTTTGGAACCCTTGATGAACTCTTTGAAACTCTCACCCTCATTCAATGTAAAAAATCAAGTCCCGTGCCCATTATTTTGTTTGGCAAGAGTTACTGGAACAAAGTCTTTCATCCAGAAATTTTAGTTGAAGAAGGTGCCGTCTCTGAAGAGGATTTGCACTACTTCAACTATGTTGATGATGTCCAAAGTGCCTGGAAAATCATCAAAGATTTTTATCTGAACGGAGTCCCCAAGCCAAGCTAGAACCGCTGGTCACGGCTGCACTGACACACCAAAACAAACCCTTGACACCAATCAAGGTACCCACCATGCCAAAAAGCATGGGCATGAAAACGCTTGACGCATTCACCATCATCAACCTTACCCCCAAGGCCTCGCCTTGTCGGTGCTCAGGGGTGATTTGATGCATCGTGCTCATCAACATGGGTTGAACTGCACCCAAAAAGAGACCTAAAACACCAGAACAAATCGCCATCATCCAAGCGGCATTTAAAAATGAATACACACCCATCATGACCCCGGTCATGAACATGGAAATGGTCATGATTTGCCATTCCGTCAAACGCTGCGCGATTGCAGGCAAAACAAACCGAATGAGTGCTGCACACAGAGCAAATACACCCATGATCGTGCCAATGGCGGACGCGCTGATGCCCCGCTCATGACCTAAGAGAGGCACCACAAACGTGTGCACATCCCAGCAAGAGGACATGAACAAATTCACATACAACAATCTCCTGAGCATGGCAATGCCCAGCAAATCCCAAACCGATTCACTGCGATCTCTTGGCGCACTTTCTTGGGGCTCCTTAGAGACTTCATGGCGAACACCAAACCAAGCCATCAAAGGCAAAATGGCCAAGAAAATAAAAGCAGCCTGATACCCCATGTAATCTATCAAGACGCCGGCACAAAAGGGTCCGATAAAGTTGGAGATGGCCGGCCCAATGGCCAACCAACTGAAGGCCAACTTCAATTCAGCGTGGTCCTTGGAGATGCGGCCGACATGCCGCTGCAATGAAATCATCGTGGCACCAGTTGCACCCCCTGACAACAAACAGGCCAAACACAAAGCAGGAAAGTTTTGAAATACCGCGGCCGAGGCGGCACCCAAGCTGGCCACAGACATACCAAGAAGCATGGGCAGCTTTAATCCATGCCGGTCGGCAAAACGCCCGGCTGGCAGCGCCAAAAAAATCTGTGTGACTGAAAATAACGCCAACATGATGCCCACCTCTAATGCGGAGCTCCCATCTCTGAGCGCCATCAACGGTCCGGCCAAGCGCAAACCCGTCATGCACCCATGAACACACACTTGAGCACAAATCATGCGAATCAGTTGCACCCTCATTCATCGTCCTCTTGGGCGGGCAATAAAAGGGCCACCTCGCTCTCGGGTATGGACTCCACGCCCTTCAATACCCGCCTCATCTGCCTGCCCCTGGTATCTGCTTTGTCCAACGTGTCTGCCGCCTTTTGGACCTGCTCTCTGACCTTGGAGACCCATTCCCCGTAGCGTTCAAACTCTGTTTTGACCGCTCCAAGCACCCGCCACACTTGAGAAGCTTGTTCCTCAAGTGCCAAGGTTCTAAAGCCCATTTGCAAACTGTTTAGCATGGCCAATAAGGTTGTGGGGCCAGCCAAAGTCACGCGGTACTCACGCTGAAGCGTGTCCATCAAACCTGGCAGGCGAAGCACCTCTGCATACAGGCCTTCAACTGGCAAAAAGAGAATTGCAAAATCGGTGGTGAAGGGCGGGGCCAAATAATTCTCAGAAATACTTTTGGCCTCGGCTTTGATTCGAGTCTCCAACGCTTTGCTGGCCAATTCGGCCGCCACTGCATCTGCTTGGTCTCTCGCGTCCAGGAGCCTTTCGTAATCATCTCGAGGAAACTTGGCATCGATGGGCAACCATACCGTCTCTGAGACCTCTCCACGACCGGGAAATTTGATGGCAAAGTCCACGCGTTGGTTGCTTCTAGGTCGAGTCTCTACTTGTTTGGCATACTGCTCTTGGGTCAAGACTTGCTCGAGCAAGGACTCGAGTTGGGCCTCACCGAAAATACCCCGAGACTTCACATTGGTCAAAACCCTTTGTAGATCTCCCACTCCCTTGGCCAACGTTTGCATGTGCCCCAAACCTTGGTGCACTTGATCAAGGCGGTCTGCGACTTGTTTAAAACTCTCTGAGAGCCTGAGCTCCAAGGTCGATTGTAATTTCTCATCAACGGTCTTTCTCATCTCATCGAGCTTGGCCGCGTTGTTGAGTTGGAGCTGTTGGAGTTGATGATCCAAGGTGGAGCGCACCTCTAACATGCGTTGCGAGTTGCTTTGGCTCAGTGAGTGAATTTGCGTGTGCAAAGAATCACTCAAGCCCTTTTGCAAAACACTCAACTGTTCGGTTTGACCGCTTTGAAAAAGACTGAAGTTTTGCGTCAACTCTTGCCTTGACAAGCGAGAAGACTCATTGACTTCAAAACGGACGTCGCGTTCGAGTTTTTCAATTTTTTCTTCAAGTGCCTTTAATTGGTTCACGAGGGATTGATCTTTGGGTGCTTGGGAAGACTTCAAAATCAAATACAGCAGCATCACTGCCGTTGCAATGGGCAAGACATACGAGGTGAAATCAACCATGGCTTGGGGCATTCAAGGCTCAAGCACCTGCGGATTCAAAGGGGTGATGGCCTTTCGGTGAGCAAAGAATTCAATCAAATTATCGGCCGCTAAATTTGACATCTTCAAACGGGTTTGAATGGTCGAGCTTGCAATGTGTGGGGTGAGGACCACCTTTTTCAAAGTCAAAAGTCTAGGATTGATCTTGGGCTCGCCTTCAAACACATCCAATGCAAAGCCACCCAAATGCCCGCTTTGCAAAGCGTCTACCAGGGCATCTTCATCAATCAAGCCGCCTCTGGCAATATTGATCAGATGAGCGCCCGGCTTCATCATTGCCAACTCACGCGCTCCAATCATGTGATGTGACTGCGCGCTGTAAGGGAGCACCAACATCACGTGATCCGATTGCGCCAAAAGATCAGCCAATTCGACCCAAGTGGCTCCGAGAGCGCTTTCAGTTGCCACGGGCAGTTGAGTGCGGTTGTGGTAAATCACCTTCATGTCAAAACCCTTTGACGCACGCTTGGCCACAGCTTGCCCAATTCTGCCCATGCCAATGATCCCCAGTGTCGAGCCATGCACGTCTTGACCCGCCAATAAATCAAACCGCCACTGCTTCCACTGTTGATCGCGCAAAAAGTGCTCGCTCTCCACCATTCGACGAGCACAAGCCATCAGTAGAGCGAAGCCAAAATCCGCGGTCGTTTGCGTGAGCACATCTGGCGTGTTGGTCGCAAGCACGCCCGCACGGGTCATGCCCTCAAGATCGAAGTTATTGAAACCAACGGCCATATTGGCACATATTTTTAAACTCCCACAGGCCTTTAAAAGCGCCTCATTGATCAAGTCCGAGCCGGTGGTGAGCATGCCATCGCTTTGGGCAGCTTTGGCCACGTAGTGCTCATGCAAGACCACTTCATCGGCTTGATTGTGAATGACCTCAAAATGCGATTTCAGTCTCTCAATCACCTGGGGGAAATTCGGTCTGGGAATATAAATTTTGGGCTTTGTGTTCACAGTGGATGCTTTAATGGATTAATCATGATGGCGCTCGGCTTGAAGGATCGGGGTCGACTGAGGACCCCTTGAAAGGGGTGGATGGGAGCTTAACGCATGAGCCAAAAGACACCAGCGCCTCCCACATAGCCCACCAAGGCTTTGAAAGTGAAGTTTCTCAAATACCATGCGAATTTTAAACCCTCTTGGCCCATGGCAACAATGCCAGCAGCAGAGCCCAATATAAGCAATGAGCCCCCAGTGCCCGCGCAGTAAGCCAGCAAGAGCCACAAGCTGTGGTCCAAAGGGTAAACACTTAGACTGAACATGTTCATGCTTGCGCTCACCAAGGGGATGTTATCCAAAAAAGCACTCAATAGGCCAAGGGCAAAGATTTGATTGAACTCTTGGCCAAGATAGTCGTGCATGAATTTTGACAAGTGTGCCAAAACACCTGCTTCGTGCAGCAAGTCCATGCACAGCAAAATGCCCAAAATGAAAACAATCGAGGGCCAGTCAATTTTAAAAAAAGCGCTGATGAGGCGAGTGTGAGACTTTGCTGCTACTTCGGGTGTTTCTCGCGACTTGGCTTTTGACAACCAAGGATCCACCACACAGGACAGGGCAAGCAAACACAGCACCGCCACCATTGCGGGAGGCCAGTTTGTCAGATGCGCAAGCACTGGGATCATGAGCATCAAAACCAACCCCATGGACAAGACGAGATGCTCAAATCCCCCATGTCCCGTTAAGCTTGAGTCAGATCTTGGCAAGGGAGATCTCATCTGTGAGGCACGTGAACCCATGAAAAGACGCGTGCAAAGTAAAAGAGGCAAAAGGCAATTGAGCACGGCTGCAACAAAGCCCCCTTGGATCAAACCCAAGGGCGAGACCATGCCGGCAATCCAAAGCATTGTGGTTGTCACGTCACCAATGGGAGACCATGCGCCGCCCGCGTTGGAGGCTAAAACAACCATGCTCACCAAGGTCCATTGCCGATCCCGCTCCAGGTGTCGCGCCCTGATGATCGCCAACATGACCAGAGTGGAGGTCATGTTATCAATCACTGCACTCAAAAAGAAGGTCACCCAAGTGATGCGCCACAACTCTTGAAGAGCACTGTCGTGCAAGAGCCATTTTTGCAAAAGAACAAACCCGCCGTTCTCACGGATCCATTCAACCAAGATCATCACAGCCAACAAAAAGAGAACAATTTGCGAGGTTTTTTCAGCCGAATTTACAAGCGCCTTGAGTGTTTCTGAAAACGTCGGCTGGGTGCTTGCGTACAAGCCCCAAAGCAATACGGCCCCGCCCAAAGCCAAAAGCGTTCGGTCCCATTGCAACCACTCCTCCAACACGATGGCCATGTAGATGAGTAAAAAGAATGTTGCGATGAGCCACAGCATGGTCACACACGGCCCGCAAAGAAGGTTTCATTCTTCAAACCTAGCCCATTGGACTTTCTGCATGGAAAAAAGATCATTGCAAAGGCGACTCAATTTCAAAGACTTGCCGCAAGTAGGCCAAGTATTTTTCATCGGTACACATGTTCTTGGAAGGTGTGTCTGACAGCTTGGCCACAGGTTGCCCATTGCAATGAACCATCTTGATCACGATTTGCAAGGGCTCGTAACCCAAATCATTGGTTAAATTGGTGCCAATGCCAAAAGCCAATTGACAGCGGCCTTTGAACTGGTGATAAAGTTCAATGGTTTTGGGCACAGTCAAGCCATCGCTGAAAATCAATATCTTTGTTTTTGGATCCACGCGATTTTTCTTGTAATGGGCAATCATGCGTTCGCCCCAAGCAAACGGATCGCCACTGTCGTGCCTTGCGCCGTCAAAAAGTTTGCAAAAATAAAGATCAAAGTCCCTTAAAAAGGGCTCGATGCCGTAGACGTCCGACAAGGCAATGCCCAAGTCGCCTCGGTACTCTCTGGCCCAAGACTCAAAGCCAAAGACTTGGCTGTCTCTTAACCGAGGGCCCAAAGCTTGGCAGGCTTGAAGGTACTCATGGGCCATGGTGCCCAAAGGGGTCAAGTTCAATTGTTTGGCGAAAAAGACATTGGACGTCCCTGCCAATTGCCCCTTCGCTCCAGAACCTAAGTCACGGCTCAAGGTCTTTAAAATTTCCAACTGCCAATCTTTAGAAAAACGCCGTCTTGTCCCATAGTCTGCGATCTTTAGATCTGACAAATTGGGGCCTTTGAGCAACTCGATCTTTTCTTGCACCAGCGCTCGACCTCTTTTGAATTCAGGCTTAGGGTACAAGCTCTTAAAGGCCACTTCATTGACAATGGCCAAGACAGGAATTTCAAACAAAATGGTGTGAAGCCACGGCCCATTGATCACGATCTCCAATTCCCCGTGGTCCAACGGGGTGACGGTGATGTATTTTTCGTTTAAGCGAAACAGTCCCAAAAAATCCACAAAATCACTCTTGATGAACCTCAAACCCCTGAGCCATTGAAGCTCATCTTCAAGAAAGTCAATCGTGCACAAGTGCTTGATTTCATCACGTATCTCTTGAGCCAGATGGGCCAATTTGATGCCAGGATTTCTGCATTTGAATCGATACTCGACATTGGCACCAGGAAACTGATGCAAGACCGCTTGCATCATGGTGAACTTGTACAAATCAGTATCTAATAGACTGGTAATGATCATGGGTGTTTCAAACGCAATGAATGTTCTTAATTTTTAGAACCCGACTCGCACCAGTCGGGTTATCCATCGATTGTCTCGTCATCTAACCAAGTCGTAAAAGCATCGGCACTCAAACGAGGTGTGCCAAAAGAGTTGATCAACTGGGCGTTATCTGGCCAGCCAAGGCTCATGCCACAGATCAGTTTTTCATGTTCACTCGCGCCAATATGCGACATGATAACCTCAGAAAACGAATTCCACGCCGCTTGGGGACAGGTGCCAAGCCCGCGGCCCTTGGCGGCCAGCATCAAGTTTTGTAAAAACATCCCATAATCAATCAAAGCCCCACCCTCAAGGGAGCGGTGCGCGGTAAAGAAAAGACCCACTGGCGCTCCAAAAAACTCAAAGTTTTTGCGGTGCTGTTGATGCATTTTTTCTTTCTCGCCTCTTTCAATCCCTAAGAGAGAGTAAAGTCCCCAACCGTTTTCTCTTCTTCGCTCAAGAAAGGGCGACACCCACTCCTTGGGGTAATACGCGTAATGGGGCTTGTAGAGCTGCGCTTTTTGCGGATTCAAAAACAACTCGTCATGCAATGCGCATACCTTTTGCACCAAAATTCGTTTCAATTCTCCCTGAAGGACATAGACCTTCCAGGGCTGCATATTGGACCCCGAGGGCGCCTTGGCAGCCACGTCCAGCACCTCAGTGAGGCACGATCTTGGCACAGGTTTATCCACGTAAGCTCTCACAGAGTGTCTGGAGCAAATGAGTTCGTCCAGTAAATTTTTGCGTGCATTCATCTGAGTGTTTCTAGTGCGTGCTTGAATGCTTCGCTCAATGCATGGGGTCGAAGGCTCACGGGTTCTACATACACGTGTACAAATTTACCCTGGGCGCTGGGGTGCTCTTTCTCGCCTTGAAAGATCCCTATGTCGTAATGCACGCTGGTCTTGCCGACATGCACAACCTTGAGCCCGGCAACCACAGCCTGGGGATAAGCGATGGGAGAGAAGTAATTGCACTGCGAGTGAACGACCAAACCGACGAACGGATTTTTAGCACTCTTGAGCAACTCATTTTCCAACAACCATTGATTCACAATCGTATCCATCCAAGCGTAATAGATGACGTTGTTGACGTGACCATACACATCGTTGTCCATCCAACGCGTGTGATCGGAATGCAAAAAGGATAAAAACTGCGCAAATTTGCAGTGTCTTGGGAATCAGATCTGTTCATTTGGTTCAATGTTTAAGACGACCAACCAGGTTCATGACTGTGCGCCTTGCCTTTGCCAAAGAAGCCAAGATGCATAGCCCGAGGCGAACGTATTCATTTGAATTTGGGCGGTTTCTTGCATATCATGGCCATAGCCTCCAGCCATCACAAACGCCAAAGGCAAGCCTCGCTCTCTTGCCCATTGAAAAACCGACTCATCTCTGGATCTTAAACCATCCACGCTCAAGGACAAGCGGCCCAGTCGATCGCCTTTGTAGGGATCGGCACCCGCCAAATAGAATACAAAATTGGGCTCAAAACGCGACTCCAGCACGTCAAGAGAG
>Ga0209500_10002769_pt1 | contig 12223 bp, 16 predicted proteins | sample S_140212_EF_Meta_FD_187323 | JGI IMG/M metagenome (GOLD analysis project Ga0209500, IMG submission 187323) | Freshwater microbial communities from Lake Simoncouche, Canada to study carbon cycling - S_140212_EF_MetaG (SPAdes) (version 2) | ecosystem: Environmental > Aquatic > Freshwater > Lake ...
CTGAGGGAGCGTCTATCCCCGACGCAGTTTCATCTATGACCGTGGCAAATGTCTGTTTAGCACTTGCGGCGTCTACCCCCGACGCAGTTTCAGCAACATCGCTCCCAAACACTTGTTTGGCACTTATGGCATCTATGCCAGAAGCGGATTCAGCAGAATAGGCGTTGAAACTTGCCGCCACCGAGTCGGAGTCCACCCCAGACGCTGTTTCAACTGCATATGCATTAAAGGTGCTGGCAGCAACTGAATCCTCATCTAAGCCAGATGCTGTTTCAGAAATAGAAGTAATAAAGGTCTGGGAAGCGTCTATTTGATCTAAACCAGAGCTTGTTTCAGAAACATCTGTTACAAATGTTTGTGCAGAAGAAACGCTATCAATCCCAGAACCAGCTTCACTAATATCACTTCCAAATGCCGCACTGCTAGATACGCTATCTATGCCGGATGCGGCTTCAGCGGAATAGGCGTTAAAGGTGCTGGCAGCAACTGAATCCTCATCTAAGCCAGAGGCTGTTTCAGAAATAGAAATAATAAAGGTCTGGGCAGCGTCTATTTGATCTAAGCCCGATCCTGTCTCCGCAACATTGGTGGCAAATGTTTGAGCGCCATCTATCTGGTCTAGGCCGGAGCCTGTTTCCGCAACATTGGTGGCAAATGTCTGTGCAGAAGAAATGCTATCAATCCCAGACGCTGCCTCATCAATACTTGTCGGGAATATTGCAAAAGAAGATATGGTATCAACTCCTGATGCGGTTTCCAAAACATCAGAGTTGACAGTGAAATTAGTGACTACTTGGTCTGCTCCAGACCCAGCCTCAGAAATATTAGATGCAAAGCCCTGAGACGCATCTACCTGATCTACTCCAGAACCCGCCTCGGCAACGTCGGTGGCAAAAGTTTGAGCGGCGTTTATCTGGTCTAAGCCAGAGCTTGCCTCCGCAATATTGGTGGCAAATACTTGTTTGGTACTTGCAGCATCAACCCCGGAACCGGCCTCATTAATATTTGTTATAAATACTGCAACTGAAGATGCGGAATCAACTCCAGATGCTGCTTCTGAGGTATTGGAGTTAACTGTAAAACTAGTACTTGCCTGATCTACCCCAGAGGCGGTTTCGGTAATGGAAGTAATAAAGGTCTGGGCAGCGTTTATTTGATCGGACCCCGATCCCGTCTCCGCAACATTGGTGGCAAATGTTTGTAAAGCGCTAATGTCATCCAGTCCACTACTTGCTTCGGATACTGCGGCTTTAAATACCGCCACAGAAGATGCAGAATCAATGCCGCTAGATGTTTCTGTTGCGGCTGCATTAACGGTAAAGTTTGTATTTACTTGGTCAACACCGCTTGCCGTTTCAGAAACACTAGCTCCTGCGGAGAACGTAGTGCTTGCTGCGTCTAGCCCTGAAGCGGTCTCTATGATGTTTCCGGGATATATTGATGCGGCACCAGCCTGATCCACTCCGGACGCAAGCGCTTGTACAGCCGAGTAAAAAATTGCATACCCAACAACACTATCTACACCAGAAGAAGTTTCTTCAATATATACGTTATAAGTATTACCGCCAGGGGCCGCTGCAAATGTCCACCCAGAGTTGTTGCCCCCATCTGTGGAGTTTGCCCCTGCATACCAATCTGCCCCGCCAGTAGCTGTAGATTGACTGATTGACAGATAGTCTGAACTCACAGTACCGCTTGCCTTTGATAGCGTATGGATTGCGGCAGTGACTGAGCCAATTGTTATCAAGTTTCCAGCAGTTCCTGACAGGCTGAAGTTGCTGAACGTGCTGGTTGTCCCTGCCGTAAATAAGATAGATGCTGGTTGAACAGTATTGGTAATATTGCTGAATGTGTTTGAGCCTGTGATGGTCAATGCACCAGCACCACCTTGGTTGAGTGTGCAATCAAACGTAGAACCACCGCCCACAAATGTCTTAGCGATTGCGGCAGTCATTGAAATTGTGCCTGTACCTGTTCCTGCTGTTGTGGTAAATCCTGTAGGTGCGGCGTTGTTAAATGTACTCGCTGAACTCGTGCATACTAATGTCCCGCCATTAAAGGTTAAATTTTTGGTTCCTGCTCCGGTTGTAAAATCCCATCCAAGAGTACAGGTTTTACCATTTAAATCTAACGTGCCGTTTGTTAATGTAATGATTCCATTACCACCCGTTGTTAGTGCATCTTGAAGTTTAAATGTTCCACCAACGCCGTTAAACGTAATAGGAAAATTCATTGTCTTGGCATTGCTGGTAATTGTTTGCGTACCGCTTGTCGCTCTAAAAGAAAGAGTGGAAATGCTAGAAGAAAGCGTCATGCCTGAGGCAAGCGTTAGGTTGCCATAGATCACCCCTGTAGATGTCGTCCCCCATGTTCCCGCATAACCAGTAAAGTTTACGTTTCTTGCTGTGTAGCCGCTTCCTCCTAAAAACCCAAGCGAATAAGTTCCGCCAGTAAGTTATAACTGATGGAATTGGCTTCTGATAATGCACCAGAGTTAACTGTAATAGCAGTAGAGCCTGTACTTGTGACGTTAACAACTTGAGTGCCTGTTGTAGTTAGTCCTGTAGCTGTTGCCGAAGTCCACACAGTACCTGTACCAGTACAAGATATTTGACCTGTGCCAAAAGCAATGGTTCTTGTGTTTGAGTTGTTAGAGTCAAATAAACCTGTGCTTAACGTGTATGACTGCAAGTCTAACGTGCCGTTGGTTAGCGTTGTTGTTACGCCCGTGCCTGTTGTCAAAGCATCTTGCAATTGAAAAGTTCCACCTACACTATTAATTGTAATAGGCTGAGTAAATGTTTTTGCAGAACTTGTGATTTGTTGTGTTATTTGTCCATAAAAAAACAGCAAACCAGTACCCGCCAATGTAATGCCAGTACCATTAATCCAATTACCAAAAATTGAACAAGCGTTAGTTCCATTTGTCAACGTCATGGTGTTTGACGTTCTTAATGACATATCTATTGTGCCAATAAACAATGCACCGTTGATTGTTGTTATTGAACCTGATGCGGGATATGTAGCTGCGGGGAATATGGCGGCATCTTGAGGTAATGGAAACATGGTTCCGTCTAATGCACCACCTGATGTAGCAGACCAAGAACCTGAACCTGTAGCCGCCCAATTAGCAGAACCTGTTTGCCCGTAATAAACAGTTTTAGCCGCATCAAAAGTAATGCCACTATTGCCTTTAGCATTTCCAATTCTTGTTCCAGTAGCAGGGGATGCCGCACCTGCAATAGTTATATCTCTAAAATCAACATCAGTTAAAGATACTGCCGCACAAGTTAATGTGCGTGGAGTGTTAAAGGTATTAGAGAAAACTGCTATGCGGTATGCAGATGCAGTACCTGCACTAACTGTAAATGTGCCGTTGATTGTTTGGTTTGCGCTAATACTTAATTGAGCAAGACCAACAGAAGTCTGACCTGTTATAGATAGATTATTAAATGTATTTGCGCCTGTTATTGCTGTGATAGTTTTTGCGGCAGATGTAAACGCTACGTTGTAATAAGTTAACCCGGCACCAGAAAATGTTAGCGTTGTGCCAGAGTTATTTATTGTTGATGTTCCTGCATTAAATGTAAGGTTTACTGACGTAGTAAATGTAACCGGGGTATTAGATGATACAGTAACAGTTGATCCGTTTAAATTAATTGTTCTTACGTTTGAGTTGCTGGAAGATAGACCAGTAGCAGTTACAGCATAATTTCCAGATGATGAGGTATCAAAGGTTCCATTTGTAAGCGTTAAAGTATTATTGCCAATATTTAATGCATCTTGCAAAGTAACCGAACCGCCTGGGCTGTTAACTGTTATAGGTTGAGTAAATGTTTTTGCAGAACTTGTGATTGTTTGTGTTGTACGTCCTGCAAACGTGAGTGTACCTGTACCCGATAATGTTATTCCTGTACCGTTAATCCAATTTCCATAAATAAATGGTGTAGTCGTTCCTGTTGCCAACGTCATCGTATTTGACGTTCTGAGCGACATATCTATTGTGCCAATGTTGTAATTATCATTGATAGTCGTCGTTGAACCAGATGCGGGATATGTAGCCGCAGGAAATACAGCAGTGTCTTGTGCTAATGGGAACATGGTTCCGTCTACTGCACCGCCTGATGTAGCAGACCAAAGACCACCACCAGTACCACCCCAACCCGCAGAAACAAATGCACGATAGTAAACAGTCTTAGCCGCATCAAAAGTAATACCACTATTGCCTTTGCCATCGCCAAGTCTTGTTCCAGATGCAGGCGATGCCGCACCGGCAATAGTTATATCTCTAAAGTCTACGTCTGTTAAAGATACAGCCGCACAAGTTAATGTGCGAGTAGTGTTAAAAGTGTCAGAAGAAATTTGTATGCGGTATGCAGAAGCAGTACCCGCACTAACTGTAAATGTGCCGTTGATTATTTGATTTGCATAAATACTTACTACGCCAATACCAACAGTTGTTCTACCGGTTATGGATAAATTATTAAACGTGTTTGCGCCTGTGATTAATGGTTGAGTTGTTGTCGATGTAAAAGATACGTTGTAATAAGTTAACCCGGCACCAGCAAAAACAGGAAAAGCACTGGTTATAGTTATTTGAGAAGTGCCAGCATTAAATGTAAGATTTGTTAACGTAGTAAGTGTAACAGGGCTAGTACTAGATACAGTAACAGTTGATCCGTTTAAATTTATCGTTCTTAAGTTAGCGTTATTTGAAAATAAACGACCAGCAGTAACAGAATAATTACTTACTGAAGTATCAAATGTGCCGTTGGTAACTGTTAAGTCGCTAGTGCCGCAACTAAACGCAGAACCCAAAGTCCAACCACCGCCAACACCATCAAACGTAACCACCGAACCAAAAGCAACACCATTGGTGGTTACAGTTTTGCCTGTTGTTGTTGCATTAAATGTAGTAGTTCCTGTATATGCACGGCTAAAATTTGTGGCTTGAAATGTCAGACTACCTGATACTGTTAATCCAATAGCAGAACCCGCAAGCGTCATTGTTCCATCTAAACCTGACGCTGTGAAGTCATTACACAGTCTTGGCGTAACCGACATGGTAACTGTAAATGCCGCTGTGCCACTATTTGAATTAGCATCAAAAAATACAGAGTCTGCCGCTGTTGGTACAGACGCGCCAACAGTCGCCGCGCTCATGCTTTGCGATGCGTAAGTGCCACCAACAGATACAACCCACGTATTAACTGAACCGCTGACAATTGTGCCAAGTGAGACATGAGTGCTTGACCATACAGTCATTCCCGCCACAAGTGCGGGTGATCCAGTAGTCGTTAAAGCAGTACCAGTGCAAGTAGCAGTAAAAGACAAGCCAGTCGCGGCAGACCAGTTTGCGGTGCTTGTGCTACTCCACGCACCAGTGCCACCTACCCAATAGCGGTCAGCCATTAGACCTCCTCAGTGGGAGTTTCTTCAGATGGCGGCGCAGTTATTACAGCAAGCCAGTTGTCGTATCGTTGCTGTTGCATGGCAGTTATTTCTTCTGCCGTTAGCCCGTGATCGTCAGGCAAATGCAAGGCATCAGAAAACGTGCCGTATTGGCTTGAAAAAGAAAAGTCAATTTTAATCATGTCTATCCCCAAAACAAAACGGCTGGGCAGCGCCAAAAGACACTAGCCAGCCGCTTAACTAAACGCCAGTTTAGGCTGCTTCTAGCTGCGCCTCATCGAACCAACGCTGTTGGGCATTGCCATCAGCATCAGTCCACTCCACCAGATAAGAGACATTGCCGTCTTCATCCATGCGTAGAGCCTGTACGGGGCCTTGTGGGGTTACCGCCAGCACTTTAACGGCTTGGCCTTTTGTGAAAGTTGTTGCCATGATTAAACTCCTAATTAAGTTGCGGTCAAGCTGAATGTGTAGGTCACGTTCAATGTGTCACCAGACACAACCGCGCGGTCGCCGGGGGATGTGAAGTCCGATGCAGAGAACAAAATTCCGGTAGTACCAGACTTGGTGCTGTTACTGATCAAAAACGCACCACCGACTGTAGACGTTGCGTTGATCGTAAATGAAGCAGGGGAGGCAGAGTTAGTTTGAACAGATGGGTTGGCTGTTGTAGCGGTACCAAATGTTGCTGCTGGGCGGGTCGCATTGCTGTATGGGACAACTTCAGTCCAGCCAGCGTGTGATGCTGCGGTATCGCCAGCGGCAGGCGTATTAGATGCCCCAGCGCCATATAGACCAATGTACCAAGCAGCCGTGTAAGCGGAGCCTTTAAAATAATTGGCGTTCATGTCCTGTAGGCCGACGTTTACTACCAAATTAGGAGCTGTGTCTTCCCACTTTAGTTTCCCGTCTTTGTCTAGGCATTGAAGGGTAAAGTAGCCTTTTGCGGCTGCCCCATCCTCTATGCGCTTGGCCGTGGCTATTGCCGCCCCTACAAAGTCTTGTGACTGTGCTTGTTCATTAAACATTTAAAACCCCTTAAAGAAAACTGCTTTACGCAGTGGTTTGAGACATGATAGCGGAAAAACCCCTGGGCATCAAACACTCCTGATTAGTGCTGTGGTTGATGTGTTGGCTGGCATTGTAATTAGGAACGTGGTGACTGATGTCTTGTCAGACCCAAAATCCAGCACGGCCACCGACTTGTTGCCCTGGGTTGAGTTGTATATCAAAGCACACCGAGCCGTCAGAGCCGCTGTCCAAGATACATTGGCAAACCCAACGTAAGCCGTAGACCCAGATGTGCTGATGGTAATCCCGGTCATTGTTGCCCCGCCCGCCGTGTATCCTGTGGCCACCACTTCATTGACGCTGCTGTAGACGGTGGTGTCTTCGTTTAGATTAACGTTGGCTGTGTACAGGGCGATCTTGATCACATCCGTGGTCAAGTCGTGGATGCCCTGATAAAGCTGTGCTTTAAAGCTGGTGGTTTGAGTTTGGACAATGGACATCAGCTTACCTTGATCCTAGTCTGCCCATCCCGATACGCATCCATGCGTTGCTTGCCATCACCCAAGTTCTTGAGCAGCGTGATTGCCTGCAAATACTGCGCTTGATAGAGTTCAACCAAATCCTTCTCGCCCTTCATGTAGGTGATGGCTTCAAGCAGCGTCCCATACAGCAGAGCAGAATCAAAGTTGTCCCCCAACCAAGTGGTCGAGGCCGTTACGATGGACTCTGGGTAATAGTAGTAATGCAGCTCAGCGCCGTAGGCACTGTTTGGTGTTGGCCCAAGAATAAAGGACAGTTCGGTATCCAAATTAGTTACGGGGCCAAATATTGCATAGTGCTTGGGCGTGCCGGTTGTAGCAGGATTGGGATACGCATCCCGCATAAAGTTCACATCTTTGTTGAGCAAGTAGATGTAACTTCCCCCGCCGCTTGGATAGATAGCCAGCGAATACACAGACAAGAAATCATTTGGACACGACAAATACTTATTACTAGCCGTGAGCGTTCCGGTCACGTTCTTGCGCAAGTTTGCAATCTGGACCGTGTTGTAGATGCGCTGCTCCGCCTGCTTGATCATTGTGTTCATGTCCGTGGTGTTGAACGTGTTTTCACAATAATCGCTGACAGCGACTACAAGCTGGGCATAAGTCATTGCCATGGTTACATCAACCCATTGGGCCTCTGGACATCACACCTTTGGTGGCCGCGCCAGTACCGCGCATCTTTATGCCGCTGGTCTTGACTTCATCGTTGTTACCGATGCTCACGCCGTCCATGGGAGTCCAGTCGGCTTTACGAGGCATGGCTGCTTTGGGGCGCATAGCCACGCCGGGCTTGCCGTCCATGGTGTGCGGTTGAGCGTAGACGCTGGCAGAGCCGACTTCTTTACCCATCATTTTTTTGCTGAATTTACCCATCATTTGCTCCCAGATTTCTGGTTCATTGCGCGAGACAAATTTTTGCCGTATGTTTTACGGTCCATGCTGGTGGGTCCACCTTTTTTGAGTTTCAAGGAAGTACCTTTACCGCCTTTGTGCTCTTGGGCATCGTGCTGTTTAAAGGCTTTTTTTATCATAGCCTTGTCTTGTGCTGTGTCTTTCTTGTCCATGTCTGCTCCTAAGTTACGCTTACCGTTACTGTACCAACACTTGCCGTTGCCACCAAGTAGTTTGGCGTTAAATCTACATCAAAGAGGCTGGACCCGCCCACCGGCCTCCAACCCCACTGAATGTCCCTTGACCCGCCAGACGGAAACCCGCCCGCGTTGATACCCGAAGTCACATAGGTCGTGTCCGGACGGGGTTGACGCACCGCTTGGGGGTCATCTATCGGATACATACCCAACTGTAACTGCGGTTGGTCTGGGTCCCAGCACTCTGGGCACACTTTGATCTGGAACAACTTGGTCTTGATGACCTCGTTTTTAAGTTGTTTGAGTTTAAAACGCTGCCCGCACCGATCGCACTCGGCAATTGAAAACTTGCCAGAGGAGAACCGATTACCCATTACGGAGTGCTCCCCCCAATGAAGGACTGCCTTGGCACAAGGCGCAACGCTGCCTTCTCGTGGTCTTCCCCTGCGGCTAGGCCAAACTGTTCGTCATAGACCGCTTTAAGCATCTCCATGCGTCCTTGCAACTCGGGAACCTTCATTGCAATGTAGTAGGCCAGCCCGGCAGTCACCGCTGGGAGGAACCGGAAGTTCATGTCCGCAGTCTCCACACCAGCACCAGCATCTTGCACACGACGCATGCGGTAGTAGACAAACTCATAGGAGGTGGACCCGTCCGGGGTCGGCCACACAGTTACAGCGGGTAGCTGGGGCACATAGACGGCTGTTGCGGCGGTGTGGCCCACTGCTGTAGTGTTGTTTTGCCCGCGAAACACGCTATTCAAAGTGTTTCCGGAGATGTAGCCATAGTACATAGTCTCGTCGTCCAGCTTAATGTAGCCAGATGATGCCAGTCCTACGACAGAACTTAACGTAAGTGTGGTGGCTGTGCTGGTGATAGTGCTTGCCAACGTCAAAGTGGTCGTGCTGGTTTCACCAGACAAACGCTGAATCCAGACCTGAATAGGCCGGGCTTGGGTTAACTTGTTGGGGATTGTGGCGTAGGTAGAAACACTAATACGCGTGATGGACAAGTCAGCTTGAGTGGTGGCGCTGTTGCCGCCCGTGCGGATCACATGATCCAACAGGTCAATAGTATCCAATGGCAGCGGATAAGTATTCAATCCCTGCACCAGCGGGAAAGACCCAGCCTCAATCGTCCACATGTTTAGACCACGATTGGCCCACTCGATGGTCATCAAGTTCATGGACCTGCGGGCAGTGCGCAGGTCGTAGCCAGAACGCATCTCTCGGCCAGCCCTCTCCCACGCCTCCTCGGCAATCTCCGTGAAGTCAGGGTTGAACGATGTAGCGCCGGTCGTGGTCATTTTTTCGCTGCCCGCATGTTATCGACGAGGTTAGGATACGGACGCCCAGACTTCTTGGCCGTGGCTTTGGCAAACGCCTTCTGCGCCAAACTCAACGGTTTGTGTTTTTTAGCCGGGTTGGGTTTGTCCCACACCTGCCCGCCCTTGGCGTACTCAGTGAAGTCGGTGTCGTCCCGGCGTGCCTTGCGGACGCCTTTAGGCATTTTGGAGGGCAGGATAGCCCCCATCCCCCGGCTGGCTTTCATACTGTGGTCCTTAGCAGGCCATGCCGCCCTTGGTCATCTTGATCTGTTTGGCTTTGGTCTTGCCTTTTTGAGCAATGCCGTCAGCCGCGCGGGTGAAGCCGCCCTTTTTCATACCCATCATCTGCTTTTTGTCAGACATCATGTCGGCTTTAGAGCCTTCTTGCATGCCTTTTTTCTTGGCCATCATGGCCATAAAACCGGGGTTCATTTTGCCTGCCATATCACCACCTCTTGAAAATGTTTTGCCTTTGTCGGCGTTGCTGAAATCTTTGCCCACGGACTGTGGGACTCCTGCTTTCTTGGCGAACGATGGATTGTGGGCCACCGCCTCCATGAACTTGTGCTGCTTGGCGCTGCTGCTGGGCATTACATGTACTTTCCACGCGTCTTACCGCGCTGGGCAATACCATCGCCGCGCTTGGAGGCAGACGCCACCTTGCCGCCCTTTTTAAAGGTGCTCCCCGGAGACAGTTTGTTCATTGCCTCAGTTGCGGTAGGCAGTCCCGGTGATGTGTTGGGGCCGGGCAATCCAGGCGACGCGTTTGGGGCAAAACCAAAAGATGATTTCTGCCCGCCATTGAGCGCATTGCTGATTTGGTCCAAAGACTGGCCAACCTGATCCAGAGCACCTTTGGCCCCGCCACCAGTCAAGCCACCAGCATCAAACTTTTTTGTCTTCATCGTCGGCTTTCTTGCGGTTGACGGCATCTTGATATGCCCACCGTTGTACGGTATCAGTTTCCCAGATGCGAATAACCATCCACACAATGGTCAGCACGCCGCCAATGAGTGCTACCACGGGCGTCATCCATCCTAAGAAGCCACCAAGGCCCATTACTATGGCAGCGCCATCAGTCATTGTTTTTACGTCGTGGTTCATGTCAGCATTTCCAAGCCCGCAGGCTTTTGTTAATCCGTGAATCCGGGTCTTTGGCCGTCTTGGGGCTGGTCAGCTTTGACTTCATCCCTTCCATACGGGCGCAAAAAGAGTCGCGCCTGCTGCCGCCCTCGGGTTGAGGGGGCTTCAGGTTCATGCCTTGTTTTTTCGCAGAGGCTCGGCCCTTGGCGTTCAATCCGCCTTTGGGGTTCTTGCCTTCTTTGCGAGTCCATGCTGGTGACTTAGCCATTTGCCACTTTCAAGTGCGGTTTTGCATGCTCCTTGAGGAGTGGTTGCAAAGCGTCTTGCTCAAAGTTACGGGTGAATTCTTGTGTGCCGATATGCGGCAAGCTGATCATAGGGTCGAGGTAAATCTTGTACCCGTGTTCTCTTGCCCTGCGGCAGAACAGGTAATCCTCGCCAATGTAGTTGCCGTCCACGATGGCGAAGTCAAACACAGCGTACTCATCTGCGCCGTCGCCGTCGCCTTTGTACTTCCACTCAGGGTGGGCTTCGATCAGGGACTCAATGACATGGCGGCGAATGAGCATGAACCCAGTGGCCACGCTCTCAACCCGCATTAGGCCGTTCTCGTCAAACTCCAACTGGTTGTGTTCATCCAGATAGAAATCAAGGAAAAACTTGGCATCTGCTGCCCTGCGGGGGTACGTACCAGCCACAATGTCTTTGTCCGTAGACAGAGCCAGCAGGCGGGTCACAGCCTCAACATTGATGACCACATCAGCGTCTACAAACAGCAGATCGGTGCAGTCAGAGTCCATAAAGTTCATCACCAACTTGTTGCGGGCCTTGGTGATGATTGAGCAGCCAGACAGGTGAACCAGATGAATCTGGACACCCATCTTGTCCAACTTGGGGACGAGTTGAGCTATGGCAAAACAGGTCTTGATGTTGACCTTACCGTCATAGCAGGGGATCGCAATCATAAGCTTGCGTCCCACCAAGTTGAAGCTTCTATCAGCCATAGAACACCGTAACACCGTTTTGGTTTGTTCCTGCGGTTCCCAGTTGGCAATAAATACCTGTATTAACTTTTATGCCTTCACCGGGCATCAAAATGCTTGAGGTAGCTGCCTGACCAGAGGTAGTTGTTGCCGCTGTATCCAGGGAGAATATCCAACGCCCACCAGATGCAGTTTGCGTTCCACCTGTACCAGAGGTAATAGTTCCTGAGTTAATGTCAGTCACCGTGTAGGTGCTAGAAGTTAAAACAGTAACGACATAGTTGCCGTTTGTTCCATACCCGCCCGTGCCAGAGGCAAAAGCTAGTCCAATAACATCACCGGTAACTAAACCGTGCGATGCTAAAGTGACCGTTATAACTGCCGCAGTGCGAGTGTAAGAAGTGATGGCCGTAGGGGTTGTAACCGTATCCCAGATGTTAATTGTCCCAGCAGAAGTTCCGCTGGTATAAATAAGACCTTTAAGACGGTTTTTTCCACTGACCGCTATGCCACTTACGTTTAAGTGGGCGGCTTTTACGTCTGTTTGCATTGCCATAATCAATCCTTTAAGAAGCGGGGGCCGAAGCCCCCAAGATCAATTATTGCTGTGAACCAGAAGGAGATTGTGCGCCGGTAGAGTCTGCCACTGCGTAGACAATGGTGTACTGAACAGTACCGACAGTCACGTTGGCAACGGTGGGGCGCAGGGTGGCAATGATGGTCACATCAGTAGCGCCAACACCAATACCGTTTGGAGAGGCAGTAGATGTTGCG
>Ga0209500_10002771_pt1 | contig 12221 bp, 10 predicted proteins | sample S_140212_EF_Meta_FD_187323 | JGI IMG/M metagenome (GOLD analysis project Ga0209500, IMG submission 187323) | Freshwater microbial communities from Lake Simoncouche, Canada to study carbon cycling - S_140212_EF_MetaG (SPAdes) (version 2) | ecosystem: Environmental > Aquatic > Freshwater > Lake ...
GCCGCCTTTAGTGCCTTCCACGACCAACGAGCCCCCTCCGCCCCGGGCGGTCGGGAACGCCTGACCCATTACCAGTCGTCGACCCCAGCCGGGGCCAAGCGCGAGGACATCACGTCTTGGTTCGACGTCCTGGACCTCGACGACCACCAGAGCTTCGGCGGGAAAGTCTAAGTCCCTGCTGTGGGGCAGCCGCGAAAAATCCTGATGGTCTGTATGGGCAACATCTGTCGAAGCCCGACGGCGGAAGTGGTCCTGCGTGACAAGGCCAAGGTCCGCGGTATCGAGCTAATCGTTGATTCCGTCGGCACTGAAAACTACCACATCGGCGACCCGCCAGACGCACGCTCCATTCACCATGCTCGCCGCCGTGGCTACGACCTCACGGCCCTACGCGCCCGTCAAATCTCTGCCCAAGACTTTGCGGAATTCGACGTTATCCTCGCCGCCGACGCGGTTAATCTTCGCGCTCTCACGCTTCGCTGCCCCGTCGAACACCAGTCCAAGCTGGGGCTATTCCTTGGCACAGAACCGTTACCTGATCCCTACTATGGCGAAGCGACCGATTTCGAAAAAGTGCTCGATTTAGTCGAAAAACGGGTGGATTTCCTGCTCGCAAGCTGGTGGCGCTAAAAGAGTAAGGTTGCGACCAAGCCCTAAGCAAGGTTCGCTCCTCCATCGATGTATCAAGTGAATTTCAGTGACCAGGCGATCCGGGAACTGGCCAAGCTGCCCACCCTGGAACAATTGGACGTCGTGGAAGCCTTCTCCTCCCTCACTCCGGAAGCCCTCCTGCGCGGGAGTTCCGAGCTCGGGACCGTCCGCCGTGGCGGGCACGTTTACCACCGCCTTCGTGTCGGCGAGTTCCGCATCTACTTCGAAGCCTCCGAGGGGTCATTGATTGCCAACTACGTTCTCCATCGCCACACCTTCGCTGACTTTGCCTTTCGCTCCCATCTCCCGTTCGCCGAAGACGAAGCCCGTATCGAACAAGAAGGCGGCTTTTGGAAGTATCTCGACGACCCTAAATCCTAAACGTGAGCTCCCCCAACCCCCCCCGCTACAACTCTCCGGAAGAGGCGGCGCGCATCTATCTCCTGCCTAATCTTTTCACGGCGGGAAACATGCTCTGTGGATTCTTAGCAATCAAGGAATGCATCGAAGCCCGCTTCACGACCGACGATCCTAACCTTTCTGCCAGTCACTATGTCTGGGCCGTTTGGTTCATTCTGTTCGCCTGTCTCTGCGACCTATTTGATGGCCGGGTGGCCCGCGCCACGCACCGCGAATCTCTCTTTGGTGCGGAGTTTGATTCCATCGCCGACACCGTGTCCTTCGGCGTGGCTCCCGCCCTGATGGCCTGTTTTCTTATCATCAACCCAGGGGTTAACGACGACATCAAGCTCGTCACCTGGCTCTTAGCCTTCATCTACCTGCTCTGTGTTGGGGTGCGGCTGGCTCGTTTTAATGTCCTCACAAATCCCTTAGTCCCTGGGAATGAGAAGCGGGCGGCCGGCGGAGATTTTGTGGGCCTCCCGTCACCGGCAGCCGCGGGGGTGATGGCCTCGCTGGTCTTGGTATTATCCAAGATTATGGTTACTCCTGGCGCCAAGCCAGAGGCCTATACGTCGTGGTCTTGGGCACTCCTGCCCCTAATGCTGATCATCTCCTACCTGATGGTCAGTAATGTGCGCTTCCCGAGCCTTAAAAAGGTCGATTGGAATACCAAGACCCGTTCGCGCGGCTTTATCTTAATCATCTTGGTCGCTGTGGCCGCGATTCGCTACCGGGAGTTCGCCTTACCGGCGGTCTTCCTTGGCTATATCTGCTGGGGGGTTGTCCGGCACTTCTTCCTACTCCGGAAAGGCGAGATAGACCCGGCTCCAGAAGATGAGGATGAAAACGAGCCTACTGTGTGAATAAGGGGTGAGGGAATCGGGCTTCTAGGCCCTTGTGAACAAAGTAATCCTTATTCGCAGCTTGGGCACAGGGATGCGAAAAGCACATCCCTCCCAATTTCAACACCTTGGGAAACTATCCACGCCCTTCCGAGACTTACGGTTACTACTGTATTTAATTAATCAGGTTATCTATTAATACAGTCCCCCCGGAAGTGGGCATTGATTGGTTGCCACTGACCCCCCACAGCCTCAAATCTGTCTGCATCATGAAGTTCAAGGTAAACCGAAACCATTTTTTCAACGGCCTCTCCAGCGTCACCAACGTTGTGGGCAATCGTGCCACGATGCCGATTTTACAAAACGTCCTCATCGAAGCCGAAGGCGACACAATCACCCTGACCACGACTAATCTCGATCTCGGTATTTGTTGCCGCATCAAAGCCACCGTGACTTCCCCAGGCCGCATCACGTTACCAGTCAAGAAACTCGTCCCAATTATCCGGTCTTTGTCTGGCGCTGAGACCGTTGTTGAACTGACTGGAAAAGACCGCGTCAAAGTCACGTCGGGAAGTTCCGTGTTCCAAATCGCAGGCCTGCCAGCTGATCAATTCCCCCCGATCGCCAGCTTCACGGGACAACCGACCATTTCGATCGAACAGGAAGACCTTGGTTCCATGCTGCGTAAAGTCAGCTATGCGCAATCGACGGACGAAAACCGCTACATTCTCAACGGCGTCTTCTTTGAATTCGCAGATGGTAAACTCACCGTCGTCGCGACGGATGGCCGCCGCCTCGCAAAGTGTGAGCGTGCCTTAGAGGGCCCTGACAAGCCGCTCTCCTTGATTTTACCAGCCCGCACCATCGCTGAATTACAGCGCCTGCTCAAGGTAGGCGGCAAGGCGCACGTCTCACATAATGAGCGTCAGGTCGGCTTCACCATCGACATCCCGAAGAACGACGAAGGCCTCGTCGACCGCATCCAGCTCGTCTCCAAGGTCGTTGAAGGCAACTACCCGAACTACCGCCAGGTTATCCCCAAGGAAGCTGGCAGTAAGGTTCGCCTCGAGCGCGAAAAGCTCTTGGACAGCGTCACCCGAGCCGCCCTCATGTGTGATGATCGGAATAACACGATTCGATTATCGGTTTCGAAGAAAAACCAGAACTTAGAAATCAGCGCCAAGTCTGATTCCGGTGATTCCCATGAACCGATTGCAGTGAAGTACGATGGTCCCGACGTGAACATCGCCTTCAACCCACAGTATGTCGTCGAGCCCCTGAAAGCGGTGACCGAAGACGAGATTGATTTTGAATTCAAGGACGACATGTCCCCTGGCGTCATCCGCGGCCTGAAGGAAGATTTCCTCTGCGTCGTGATGCCGCAGCGGATTTCGTAAGGGCTTACAGCCCGGGGTCTTGGTAATCAGGCAACGCTTTGATCGCCGCGAGAATCCGTCGCGATGCTTCCATCGTGCGACCAGCCACGCCTTCACCAGGATCGTAGTCAGCTGGCAGTAATGCTTTACCAAAGCGAACCCGCACGCGGGCCCCGCCAGTAGGGAAGAACGCCCCGCGAGGCAGGACATCCCGGGCTCCGCGGATATGGATAGGGATCACGGGTACGCCCGACTTACAGGCAAGCAAACCCGCACCAGCCTTGGCTTCACCAATGACGCCATCGGCACTCCGCGTCCCTTCCGGAAAAATCATCAGGCCACGGCCCTGGGCCAACGCCGCTAAGGCTGTCCGAATCGCACCAATGTCTGCCTCGCCGCGATCCACTGGAATGCAGTGACAGTAACTTAAGACTGCGCCGAGGACAGGGTTATCGAAGAGCGAACGCCGCGCGATGAAAGAGATTTCGCGCGGTAAGCACGAGCCAATCACGGGCGGGTCGAGCATACTTTGGTGGTTAGACGCAAAGATGCAGGCCCCATTGGGGATGGTTTCCCAGCCTTCTACTTCGATGGTTGCAAAGACCTCCGCAAAGGCGCGGGCACCATGGTACACCGCCTTATAGACGAGGTTGTGCGACGTGAGAATCATGCGGGACGAGCCACATTCTGGATCAGCTCCTTCACTTGGGCAACCACCGCTACGAGCGAGAGGTGCGTATTATCAATACGCGTGGCACCCTCCGGGCAAACCAGCGGTGCCGTGGCGCGGGTCGAATCCAATAAGTCGCGTTGAGCGACCGCATCGGTTTGCCCTTCGGCGGCGCGACGTTGGGCGCGGGCGACCGGATCTGCTTGTAGGAAAACGCGAACCTCCGCTTCGGGGAGGACCACGGAACCGATATCGCGGCCTTCCATAATGATGCCGGCAAAGCCCGCGGCTTGGCCGAGCGCCACTTGCGAGCGCTGATAGGCTAGCAGGAAATTACGGACCGCCGGGAGCGCGGCGAATTTAGAAACCGCCGCGTTGACATCTTCGGAGCGGAGCGAGGCGTCGACTGGTCGGTGACCATCTAGCGTGACGACGGAAGAGATGCCCGAAATTTCCGAACCGAGGTGCAGCTCGGCTAAGGCCGGAAGCACCGAAGCAACGTCCTCCGCGCGCGCGCCCGCATCGAGGAGCGCCCGTGTGACCGCACGGTAATGCGCCCCAGTATCCACGTGTAAGAGACCGAGGTCATGCGCGACGACTTTAGCCGTGCTGGATTTTCCAGAAGCCGCGCCACCATCGACCGCTACGGCGACGAACTTCGTGCGTAGGGCTTCGAGGGCTTGGAAGAACTTTGGGAAAGTCTTGCTCGTGCAGGCGGGGTCTTGAATGGCAATCCAAGGTCGCCCATCGCCCCAGAGGTCATACGACCCCAAAATCCCAAAGCTCATCGCCATGCGATGGTCTTCATACGTGCGAATCTCGACCGGACCTTTGGCCGCCGCTGCGCGGAGGGCCTCGCGGGCTGGGTGGATGGTGAGTGAGGAAAGTTTATCGTCGGCGCGGAGTTCCGCCGCGGTGGGCACAACTTTCACCCCGAGGCGTTCCAGTTCCGTCGCCATGGCGAGGACGCGGTCCGTCTCTTGCTTCCGCGTGTGCCCGATGTTGCGGATGGTCGTTGGCGAAGAAGCCAATGGCGCGAGGGTGGCCAGGGTGAGAAAGGTATCGGAGAAATCGTTGAAATCAAAATCACCGCCACGGAGGTCGGGCCAGGTCTGGACAACGAGGGCCGAACCTTGCGTGGTGAGCGTGGCGCCGCAGTGACCAGCGACCGCAGCGAAAGCGGTGTCTCCTTGGAGCCCGTCCTTCACGTAGCCTTGCAGGCGCACGCCCGCGCCTGCGCCCGTGACGGCGGGCAGGGCGATGAAGTAACTCGCGGCGGTAGCGTCCGGCTCGATCGCGTATGTACCTGGTGCCTGGTAAGGGCCGGGCTGCGGGCAGCGCCAGCCGCCCTCGGCAGTGCGGACTAAGGGCCGGCCGAATTGGGTGCACATTTTCTCCGTCATCACGACGAAGGGTTCGGAGACCGTGGTGCCCTTCATGCGGACGGAAGCGCCGGGCGATAGTGGGAGGACCATTAACAAGGCCGACAAGAGTTGCGAGGAAGCCGAAGCATCCACGACTAATTCCCCGAGGCGTCCCGTGGTATGCAGCGTAAACGGAAAGTGTGTGGCGGGTTGCCCATCCGCGCGGAGCGCACGGCAGCCTGAGCCCGCGAGGGCTTCCAATAAGCCAGCCATGGGCCGGGCGCGCATAGCCTCATCCCCATCCAGCTCATAGACTCCCTGGGGCGCCAGTGCGAGGAAGGCCGTCAAGAAGCGGGCGGCCGTGCCGGCGTTACCGACATGAATCTTGGCTTGGTTTTTCGGAATCCGCCCACCGAGGCCGATGATGCGAATAGTCTGTGCACTTTCATCCGCGGCCACATCAAAGCCCAGAGCGAGCAGCGCCGTAATGAGAATGCGGGTGTCGCGACTAAAGAGCGCGCCTGTGAATACGGTTTCACCGGCGGCGAGGGCGCCGAGCAGCAGGGCGCGATTAGTGATGCTCTTCGATCCGGGTACTTGCGCGACGCCTCGGGCCGGCGTGCGAAAAGGCCTGATCGTTAGGGTAGGGCTCATACCGGGCGATCGAGGGATTGGCGGAGAACGCGGGCGTCGGCTAAGAGCTGACGGACTTTTTCGGCGTCACCAGCCTCGAGGGCCTTGCGCAGCTGTGCTGTCTGTTTTTCGGCGGTACGGAGGCCAGCGATGACATAGGGGGCATTAGCGAGAAGGATACCGACCCAAAGGTTTTCTTCGCCTGCGGCGATACGGGTTGCGTCCTTCAAGCCGGCGCCGGCCGTCGTTGGGTCAAAGCCGGGCAAGCTCCCCACGGCTAACATCAAGGCCGAAGCACTGGCATGGGGAACGTGACTAATCGCCGCAACAATCTCATCGTGCCGCTGGGCGGAACATTCGACGGTGCGGCAGCCGAGAGCCTGCCAGAGCGCATGAGTCTGCTGAACAGCCGCTGGAGTTTCCTGCCCCGTGGGTGTCACGAAACAGGGACGGTTCACAAACAGGTCCGCGTTGGCGTTAGCCGACCCAGCCTTCTCGGAACCAGCCATAGGGTGGGCACCGACAAAGTGAACCCCGGGAGGCAAACCCTGGGCGGCAATCTGAATAGCCACCTTGACGCTACCGGCGTCCGTGACGATTGCCCCAGGGGAAAGGCCTGGACTGATGGCCCGAAAGGTTTCCGCCATCTTGTCGACCGGGGTGGCGACGATAACGATGTCGGCCCCCTGGACGGCCTCGACGGGGTTATCGAAGATTTCGGCGACCGTATAACTCTTTAGGAGTGCACGGGCCTCCGGGGAACGCGACCAACCGGCGAGGGACCCTGCCAGTTGCCGGCGAGCCGCAGCCAGCAGGACCGAACCTCCGATGAGGCCGGCTCCTACGACAGCTATGCGTTTAAATTGAGGCATTTAGAGGGTTGAAGGTCCTTCTTTCATGAACCAGCCTAGCAAACTATTAAAGCAAACAATCAGCCAGCAATGAAACTGGCCGATTCCGCTCCATGTCCCCCGGCCCCCACGACCCCCAGCCCGACTTCCTCCCCGGCAAGAAATCCCGTCCACAAAAGGACTGGGCCTTCTGGGAGCGACTTTGGGAGAGGCAAGGCACCCCATTTATGGTGGGAGCGTCCATAGTCTTTGTGATCGCCGCGGCTTATTTGGTCACTGAGGGCCAGCGCAACGCGGGGAGTAGCCTTGCCGCCCTGAGCTTCGCTCAAGCCGAGGAACTCCGGCTGCTCTCCCTTAAAAAGGAAGCCGAGTTTGAGTCCCAACGCCTTAATAAAGCCGTCATTGATGATGGCGACCTCGCCCTCCTGGGGGAGGCCGTCCAGGCCCAACAAGACTATCTGGCCTCTCGCGGCGCGCTGGCCTCGGAGAATGTGCGGCTGGAGACGATGCGCCGTCGTTACCATGTGATTCAGGCGGAACGGCAGCGGTCGATTTCGACGGAAGCCGAGGATAAGGCCACCGCCATAGCCAAGTCCGATCCTGCAGGGGCCATCGTAGAGCTTCGCCGAGCGCTGGAAGCGGAGCGGTTCATCGAGAACCGGTGGTTCTTTTCGGGCTATGCGGATGTGGGCAAAATCGCTCGGCTCGACACGCGTTTACGGAGGCTCGAGGCCGAACCCCTAAGAGCCCAGACGCAGGCCCTAGAGACACTGGCGGAAGCGGCTTTCACCGCCGGTCGCTGGGATGAAGCGGTTAAGGTATTGGGAGAGGCCATTGAAACCGAGCAGGCCTTTGTGGAAAAGTACCGAGACGTGTTAGATACGGAATTTGCCCGGGTGGAGCGCTTATCTATTCGACAGGAAACGATGCGCTCCCATCGGTTATACTTGCAGATAATTACGGCAGAGGCGGCGGCCGCTGAAGCGATTAAAGGCTACGCGAAGGCTACACTCGGAGCGGCCCAAGAAGCGCAGGCAACCCTCGCGGTAGAAGCGTTTGAGCGGGCGATGCTAGTCCAGGCGCAGTTGGAGCGGGAATTCCCGCGCAGTGCGTGGGCCGTTGTGGCGCGGGAAGCCGCCTTCGCGAAGCAGCGGAACCGGTGGCGTTCCGCCGGGAGCCTCCAGGATGTCGAGACGCGGGCCCAAACCATGGCAAAGTATTTGCGCGCTGGCCAGGCGGCGGAGGCCCTCGACTTAGCGCGGGCGCTCCGGGAGAAGCTGACCCGCGTCGAAGCCGAGAACCCCGGCGTCGTGCCGCCCGAAGATGCGTTACGGCGCCAATTAGAATACATCGTCACGCACGCCGCCACTATTCAGGTCATTTTACCGAAACTCGATCAACTCGTCGCCCCCGTGGCTGGCTCCAGTATGCGCATGATGAAACAAGAAATTTCCCAAGGTTTCTATTCCACGGTGATGGGTGCTAACCCCAGCGCGAGTATGCGCGAAAATCTTCCCGTCGAATCAGTCGCCTATGCCGATGCGCAGGCCTTCTGCGAGGCCTTGGGCTGGATGTGCGGACGGCCCGTCCGGTTGCCGACGGTGGCGGAATATAAGGCGGCCCTGGGTGACTTGGCGCTGCCGCCGGCCGCGAAGAATGCCTGGACCTTTGATAACACCGATGGGGTATCAGCTCGTCCGGTGGGCTCCTCGCAGCCTACAGGGGCTGGTTACTTCGACTTACTCGGTAACGTGGAAGAATGGGCGCAAGCCGAGGCCACGGATGATTTTGCTTCGGTGGTCGGCGGAAGCGTGAACTGGGTCCCTGTCTCCGGGCTTCCCCTCAGAAAGGCGTTAAAGCGTGAAAAGAGCCGCACTATCGGCTTCCGTATCGTGATTGAATAAAACCCTTACCAGAGCTTTAAGCCTTTCGTCCATGCCCCAGAGTACCCCCACGCCTAAAGTGAGCCCCCTTCAACGGTGGTGTTTTTTCTTTCTCGTCTACGGCTCGTTGGCGGCGCTGTCGCTATGGTTAAGTTATGAGATAAGGTTTTCCGGTGGGGTGGCCCTCACCCCCGCGGATACGGACGTCGAAGGTTTTCTCTTCACCCAACGCCCACAAGCGCTGCTCTGGGTCGTTCCCTTAAAGTTCTTATTGCTCGGCCTCTTCGGGCAGTTCCGAGGAGTCTTCTATTATTTCCGCCTGCATGACGCCCTGCGCATGGTCTTTGCGCTTTCGCTAGCGACGCTCGTCATTCTCTTACTGCCGTTCGTGAGCGGCATGAATGGACCCACTGCCACTTTGGGCCTTCCGCGAAGTGTAGCGCTCGTTGACTTCAACCTCTCGCTACTACTCTTTGTCGGCTTCCGTGTTTCCATCCGCACCCTCCGCGAACGCTTCACGGGCGAGCATAAGGACACGCGCACGTCCCTAGAGCGCATCGCCATTGTCGGGGCTGGTAATGCGGGCGAACAGTTGGCTTCGGACCTGTTATCCCACCGCGGCCACGGCCTCCAGCCCGTTTGCTTCCTAGACGACGATGCGGCGAAGCATGGGCTCGAGATTCACGGTATCCCAGTCGAAGGTGCGCCCCGAAATTTTACATCGTTGGTCGAGAAGTATGGCGTGACGGAAGTCATTCTAGCCTTACCCGCCCAAAGCGCAAAACGGATTCGTGAAATCAGCGCGCTCGCGGTCGCGAGTGGCCTGCGCGTATTGGTCGTCCCCTCTCTCGCCGAGCTCGCGGGTGGCCGGGTGCGCGCGACCGACCTCCGGCCGGTTTCCGTGGAAGACTTGTTAGGTCGATCTCCCGCGCAGCTCGATGACACTGCCATCGAGGCAATGATTACCGGCCGCACCGTGCTAGTCACCGGTGCAGGGGGGAGCATTGGCCAGGAAATTTGCCGGCAGGTCGCGCTACGCCACCCGGGTCGACTCATCATGCTCGATCAGTGCGAGGCGCTGCTCTACCAAGCCGAACAGGACCTTATTGCGGCTGGCGGTGGGGCCTTGATTTGTCCCGTCGTCGCCGATGTTACCGATGAGCCGCGGATGCGCGAAGTCTTCGCTCAGCACCACCCCGCCTTAGTGCTGCACGCCGCTGCGCACAAGCACGTGCCAATGATGGAGCCGCAGCCGGGTGAAGCGCTCAAAAATAATACCCTCGGCACGGCCTTGGTGGCGGCCCTGGCTTCTGAGTTTGCGGTGACTCGCTTCGTCTTGATTTCGACGGATAAGGCCATCAACCCCACCAACGTCATGGGCGCCTCGAAGCGCTTGGCGGAAATGGTGGTGCAATCCATGCAGGGTCGCCCTGGCAATATCACGCAGTTCGTGGCCGTGCGCTTCGGAAATGTTCTCGGTTCCTCTGGCTCCGTCATTCCGATTTTCCGTAAGCAGATCGCCGCGGGCGGCCCCGTCACCGTCACCCACCCCGAAGTGAAACGTTACTTCATGACCATCCCAGAGGCCGTGGGCTTGGTGCTGCAGAGCGCGACCCAAGGGGAGGGAGGCGATATCCTCGTCCTCGAGATGGGGCAGCCGCTGAAGATTATCGACGTGGCCCGCCAGCTCATCGAGCTTAGCGGCTTCCGCCCAGATATTGATATCGAAATTAAGATCGTGGGACTGCGGCCCGGCGAAAAATTGGTCGAGGAGTTGCAGCATCACGGCGAGCAGTATCGTACGACCAAGCATGAGCGTATCTTCCGTTTCGTCGCCTCCGGCACCCCGTACGACGCGCTGCCTGGGCTACTGTCGGACATCCGAGCCTTGCTTCCGCAGGAGAAGTCGGCCTGTAAGCAGGGCCTGAAGCGGCTAGTCCCCGAATACGTGCCCTACCTCGATTAGTTTTTACGCTTCGGGCTTCACAGGGTTAGCGGATATCGCCACGCTGAAGGCATGGCTCGCAAGTCTTCCTCACCCGCACCGGTTGTCGGCATCATCATGGGCTCTCAGTCCGACTGGGAAACGATGATCCATACGGCCGACACCTTAAAGGGCTTAGGGATTTCTTTTGAGACCGAGGTCGTGAGCGCTCACCGCACGCCCCTCAAGTTAAAGGACTACGCCCTGACCGCCAAGCAGCGCGGCTTGAAGATCATCATCGCTGGTGCTGGCGGCGCCGCCCACCTCCCAGGCATGGCTGCCGCCATGACTGTCTTGCCCGTCATGGGCGTCCCCGTCCAGTCGAAGGCCCTCGAGGGGATCGACTCGCTCCTCTCGATTGTGCAGATGCCAGCGGGCATTCCGGTGCACACCTTCGCCATCGGCCGTGCGGGGGCGATTAATGCGGCCCTCGGTGCCGCTGCGATCTTGGCCTTGAACGACACCACCTTGGCGGTCCGACTCGATCAATTCCGCGCCAAGCAAACTAAGTCGGTGCTGGATAATCCTATCCCTGGCCAGAAAGGCCAGAAGGGCCGGAAGCAGCGCTGAGCCATGGAACGTCCTTTGTTGCCTGGTGGTACGATTGGGATCCTTGGTGGCGGTCAGCTCGGCCGGATGTCGGCCATCGCGGCCCGCCGAATGGGCTACAAGGTAAAGACCTTCGACCCCTCTGCGCAGGCCTGTGCGGCGGCGATCGCCGATGAGCATGTCGCTGCCGAGTGGAACGATACCGCGGCGCTGACGCGTTTTGCCCAGGGCTGCGGTCGGATCACGCTCGAGTTCGAGAATATCCCGCCCGCAACGGTCGAGTTCGTTGCCCAATCAGTACCGAGCCATCCCTCGGCGAACGTGTTAGCCATCTGCCAGAACCGTCGGCGCGAAAAGGAATTCCTGCGCGCCTCCGGGATTCCATGTGCGAATTTCGCGGTCGTCACTTCGCTCGCTGAACTACAAGCCGCCGTGAAGTCGATAGGTTTCCCGTGTGTGCTTAAGACCGCCGACTTTGGCTATGACGGGAAAGGACAGGTCAAGCTGCCAACCGCGGAGGCGGATCTGGCCGCGGCTTGGAATAAAATCGGCGGCGCCGTCGGCGTCCTCGAGGCTTGGGTGCCCTTCCAGATGGAGATTTCCGTCCTCGTTGCGCGCACGGTCGATGGCCGTACGGCTGTCTACGAAGCCGCGGAGAATATCCACCGCCACCACATCCTCCACCTCTCACTTTCGCCGGCACGTATTTCTACGGCGACGGCGGCGGAGGCGCGGGCGCTCGCCTTGGGTATTGCCGAGAAGATTGGTCTCATCGGTTTATTAGCGGTCGAGATGTTCGTCCACGACGGCCGCATCGTCGTCAACGAACTCGCCCCCCGCCCGCATAATAGCGGCCACCAGACTTTCGACGCGAACGAGACCTCCCAGTTCGAGCAACACATCCGGGCGGTGTGCGGCCTCCCGCTCGGCGGGACGAAGCCACTGCAGCCGTCTGTGATGCTCAACCTGCTGGGTGATCTTTGGAAGAACGGACAAGAACCCGATTGGTCTCAAGT
>Ga0209500_10002773_pt1 | contig 12219 bp, 8 predicted proteins | sample S_140212_EF_Meta_FD_187323 | JGI IMG/M metagenome (GOLD analysis project Ga0209500, IMG submission 187323) | Freshwater microbial communities from Lake Simoncouche, Canada to study carbon cycling - S_140212_EF_MetaG (SPAdes) (version 2) | ecosystem: Environmental > Aquatic > Freshwater > Lake ...
GCGCACGCCGATGCCGAGCGCTTTGGCACTCTTTTGCCGATGTCCGCGATTTCGGCCAAGGGTGGCAACGATGGAACGACGCTCGATCTCGTCGAGGGTCAACGCGCCGTCGCACACCAAACTCGGCATTCCGGTTCCGTCGCCGGTCGGTGCGCTGTTTGGCAACGCGACCACGGCGGTAGCCCCTGCGGAGAAAGTCTCGATGACGGGGCCTTCATGGGCGGAAGGAGTCAAGCGCGCGAGCCGTCCACTGATGACACCGCTCACGCCGCCGCTCGACTGGCTCGCATACGCCGCCGGCGTGGGCACATCGTTGGCAACCAGCCACGGCTCCACCAGCGCGGGACCGATGGTGTCACCGCCAGCAAGAACCGCCGCGCGCTCGCAAAGATTCTGCAGCTCGCGCACATTGCCCGGCCATGAGTATTGCTCGAACAGCGCGAGCGCGTCCTTGACCAACTTCTTGCGCTTGCCACCTTCGCGATCGGCCACCTGCCCGAGGAAATGCTCGGAAAGCTCGGCGATGTCGCTCACACGGTCGCGCAACGCCGGCATGCGGATGGGAAGCACATTGAGTCGGAAGTAGAGGTCGCCGCGGAAACGACTCGCGTCAACTTCGCGCACCAGGTCGCGATTGGTCGTGGCCACGATGCGCACATCGGCTCGCTGCGGAACGCTCGATCCAACGCGCTCGAAGCTCTTCTCCTGCAGAACGCGCAGCAACTTGGCCTGCAAATCGGGGGGAATCTCGCTGATTTCGTCGAGCAATAGCGTGCCGCCGTCGGCGAGTTCGAAGCGACCCTTGCGGAGTCGATCAGCGCCAGTGAAAGCGCCCTTCTCATGTCCGAAGAGTTCGCTCTCCAGCAGCGACGATGAGAGCGCCGCGCAGTTGATGGCGAGGAACGGGCCTGATGCGCGCGGACTGTTCTCGTGGATGAAACGAGCGGCGACCTCTTTACCCGTGCCCGATTCGCCCGTGACCAGCACGGTGCCGTGGCTGGCGGCGATGGGCATGAGTTGACCGCGCAGCGCTTCCATCGCTGAACCGGATCCGATCATGCGATGGCTTTGGGCACGGCGGGTTTGCGGCGCAGCGTTGGCGCGCAGCACTTGATTTTCCCGCAGCAAACGCGCATGTTCCAACGCGCGCTCGGTGCTGATGGAAAGTTCGTCGCCGGAGAAAGGCTTGGTGACATAGTCAAACGCGCCCTTCTTCATGGCCTCGACCGCGGTCTCGACCGATCCGAATGCGGTCATGAAGATCACGGGCAGCTCGGCGTCGATCTTGCGGATCTCCGCGAGCAACTCGAGCCCGTTCATGCCCGGCATCTGCAGGTCGGTGACCACGCACTCCGGCCGCTTGTCGGAAATGCGCGCGAGCGCAGCGCTGGCATCGGCCGCCGTGACCACCATGTGGCCCTTGCGGCTGAGAATCGCTGCGACGCTGTCGCGCATAAGTTCTTTGTCATCGACGACGAGAATCCTGCCCATAGTTAAAAACTCCTTCATCCCGCTGTTGCGTGGATGTTTGAACCACCGCCGATTCTTCGACGGACCGCTTCGCCAAGTGAAACACCATCTGCCGCTGCCATAGACGCGTGCTCGAGCGGAAGCGAAAGCTCCAGCCGCGCGCCGCGCCTGCCCTCCACCGTGACCGCCGATTCGCAACAAGCGGTCATGCCGCCATGCGCATCGACAATGCGGTGCACGATCGCAAGTCCAAGGCCAGTGCCTTCCTCGCGCGTAGTGAAGAATGGATTAAAGATGCGCTCGCGCGCCTCGGCGGGAATGCCCGCGCCTGTGTCCTCGACGCTGAGAACGACAAACGCGCGGCGACCGCCGTCAGCAACGCGCAGCCGAGCCTCGCGCGCGCCCAACACGATTTCGCGCACCGATGATCCGCGCATCGCCTCGACGGCGTTGCGAATGAGGTTGCTCACCGCCTGGCCGATGAGCGCGCCGTCGCCGGAAAAGCTGCAATCACCGTCGATTTCGCAACGAATCGCCACATGCTCGGTCACGAGCACCGCTTCACAATCGCACGTGGCCAGATCGAAGATTTCCTTCGCGCTCGTCGCCACCGCATTGACGCGGGTATCACGGGCGAAACTCAACACATCGCGAACGATGCGATCAAGACGATGGGCAGCGCGCCGAATCTTGTCGACGCTGGCGGCCGACTCGGGCCGATCGGCGACATCGTCCTGAAGCATCTCCGCGTTCAGCGCGATGGCACCGAGTGGATTGCGAATTTCATGGGCGATTCCCGCGGCCATCTCGCCGAGCGCCGCCAGCGAACGCGAACGGCGCAAACGCTCGTTGGCTTCGGCGAGTTCATTCTGCAGGCGTTCGACCTGCTTCTTGAGCGCAGCGTGCGTCTCCTGCAGTCGCGCGGTTGCCTCGCCGAAGGAGCGGACGAACTCAGAGAAGTCGGTGTTGTCGGCGTGCAGCGATTCCATCAGCCCCTCCTGTCGGTGAAGCGCGGCTCTTCGCCGCGTGCAGAGCCGTAAGCGCGATGGGCGGCGATGCCGCTGTCGGCGCGGGCGATTTCGATGCTGGCAGTGCGCCGGCGCGCGGCAAGCTCGCGGGCGAAGAGCGTGTCCGACGACTCGATCTCCGCAAGTAGCGCAAGGAATCCACGGGAAACCGCCTGAACATCATCGACTTCGCTCGCGCTCCACTGAACAGCATCGGCGGCGAGTTGGCGCCACTCGCTGTCGAAGGAACGCATGGCGTCGATGCACGACTCGCGGCCGGCAAGGTGCGCGCTGAGAATCTCTTCGGCCTCGCCTTGTCCGAGCTCGCCCTGCGCCGCCGCATCGATCGCGCTCAACACGCTCGGCTGCTGACTGGCGAGCGCAAGCATGGCCTGCGCGCAAGCAAGGCGAATTGCAGCGATTTCGCGCAAGCGCGCCGCGCTGACCACCGAAACCGCGCCCTCGTTCAATGATGGATTCGTCATGGACGCTCCTCCTCGGTTGCCGCAACCGCAGCCGCGCCGTGTACGGGCGGATGATTGCGCAACCAAGTCTTCCACTCCTCGCGCGAGAACACGCTGCCCTCGGCGAGCACCGACTCAGGCAAACTTTCGATGCGGCGAAGCGCGCGCAAATGCGCCGTCTCCGCACGCTTGGTTTCACCCAACGCATCGGCCGCGTTCACGATCTGCACCAGCGCGAGCAGACTCGCCGCGTGATCGGGGAACTTGCGGTCGATGGTCTCGAGCAGATCGATGGCTTCCTTGAATTGGCCGCGGTCAAACGCACACTGCGCCCGCTGCACATAGGCGTTACGAAGCTTGTCGTTGTCCTTGAACTTGCGCCCGTTGGACTCAAGCGCGCGACGATGGCCCTCGAGCGCGTCGATCGAGCGCTGGTAGGCGCGCTGAGCGTCAGCCCCGCGTTCATTGCCAATGCGCACCACTTCGGCGCGCCGAGTTGCAGTGAGATCATCCTTACGCGCTTCATCGCCAGCCGCGCGCGATATTGCCTGCAGACTTTCGCCGAGGCGAAACTGTCGGCCGCCGTTGTCGGCATTGTCGGGATCGCGCTCAAGCAATTCCGTCAGGCGCATCGCCGCTCTGACAAAATCACCGCTTTCGAAGGCAAGTCGCGCCGAGAGATCAAGCGCCTCGCGGTATTGCGCGCTCTCCGCGCCGTGGCCGGCCTCGCCGCCAAGAACCCGCTCGAGCTCAACCAACGCACGCGCGCGCTGGCCAGGATCCTTCTCGCCGAGCACTGCAAGCGCGCGGCACCGCGGCATCGCCACTCGCGGATCGTTGGGCGAAGCTTCCGACGCGCGCTGGTAGGCGACGAGCGCTTCAGCCGCCTGCCCTTCCTCGAACAGGATGTCGCCGATGCGAAGCACCCGCTCGGTCCGCTTGCTATCGCGCTCAGGAAGTTCGGCGATAGAAGCCTCGAAATGCTCGAGCGCCAATGGATATTCGCTCGCGCAGTCGAAGGAATCCGCCGCACTGAAATGCAGTTCGGATCGATCGAGCGCCGGCAGCGCCTTCGCTGCATCGGTGAGCAGATACGCCGTGTAGTTCTCCGCCGCGAGTTTGAAGACGATGTTGATGTCGGCACGCATGCCGCGCTCCATCTCCTCGGCACTCCCGATGCGCTCGATCTCGTCGTCGCGCATCTTGCGCGCCGAGCGATACGCACTCTCGGCAAGCGTCATCAGCGTTTCGGCGCCGCGAGGACCGCGATCGTCGAGTTCCTTGGCCAGCTGCGCCAACTCGATCGCGCCGCTGAAATCCTCTTCGCCCAAAGCAGTGCGCGCAAGTTCGTTGAGCACGCGCAGCAGATCGCTCGTAGTCGTGGCTGAAAGTTTGCCCAGCTCCTGCGAAGCCAGCAGCGCCTCAAAGTCGACGCGCGCCTCTGCGTCCATGCCCAACATCGTGCGCGCCTGTCCACGCGCGAGTCGGAGATTGGCGGCGATATCGGCGGGATGCTCCTTGAGAACCGCGCGGTCGAGGATCGCGTGCGCATCGGCCACGCGACCGAGCGCGAGCTTGACGCGACCGAGCGCAAGATCGATTTCGCCACCGAGCCTCGATGAGTCGTCCACCGTTTCGCGAGCATGCTCGAGCTCACGCTCGGCCTCGGCGAATTCTTTTTGCAAGCGGAAACCTTCGCCAAGCAGGTAACCAAGCTCGGCAAGTTGCATCGGTGAAATGGTTTCGCCGTTGGCCATCGCCAACTCCGCCAACCGCATTTCCCGCTGCAGCCGCGTGGAACTCTCGTCGGGATGTCCGCCAGCGATGCTGGTGCGCGAGGCAAGCGCCGCCGCCCAGGCGCGATCCTCGGCGGAAATGCGCCGCTCGCCGCGAAACGCCTCGTAGGCGCGAAAAAACTCGTTCACTCTCGGTAAATCAGCGTCCTCATGCAGCGCGTCGTAGGCTTCCTGCAGTCGACTGCGTCCCCTGCGAATCACCAGCGCGCGCGCCTGCTCGACATCGCCCGACTTCTCCGCCGCGGCAATCGCCTCCGCTTCGCGACCGGAATTCACCAGCGCGCTACGAAGCTTCGATTCCTGCAGATGATCGAGAGTCGCGCCCTTGGCCGTCGCCTCTTCGTATCGCGCCGCCACCTCGGCAAACGCTTCCTTGGTCGGGCTGCTCGACTGCGAAAGTTCCGCCGAAGCCAGATCAGCGCGAGCAAGTTCGAACTTCGCCACAAAGCCCGCAGGCGCCTCGGCCAGATGAGGAGCGATGGTCTCGTCGAGAATTCTCCGAGCGATGGGCAGCTCCCGCTTGTCGATCTGCTCGACGGCCTGCGCGAGGGTTTCGTCCCATTGGTTGGGCACCTTGTTGGCCTTCGAATACCAAACCGCCGCACCAATCGCGCCCACACTGAGCACAAGCAGCGGAACCTGCCAGGCATCGCGCAGCAGCTGCAGCATCGACGCACGCGCAGGATTTCCGGCGCTCGCGGGACTCGGTGGAGTGGTGGCAGTCTCAGGCATCGCGGTTCTCAGAATCCTTCCGAGCGTGCTTTCGCACATCCCGCGCCATTCCTTGGCGCGGGGGATACAGGCGGCCGACGAGAACAGAATCCCGAACGGTCGTAGTCCCGTTCGGATCATCGGCAGGCAGGAAGAGAATCCTCAAAAGGCAAAAACTGCTCAGCCCGCGTCGTTCCCGCCCGCACCGGGAATGGGGTTGCCCGCATCGGCCTCAGACTCGTCGACTACGGCGGTACCCGAAAGCATTTCAGCCGGGCCGTCGCCTCGGGGATGCAAGAGCGAAAGCAGCATCACCACTGGGCTTGCGACCACGATCAACGAGGCCAAAGACCGCAGCAATCGGCGGGAAACCGGCGCGGGACCGCCGCGCGCGGCAATGATTCGCAAGCCGACCGTGCGCTTGCCCATCGACCGTCCGAACAGCACATCGCCCAGCGTCGCCACCAGCCAACCCGCGCCAAAGACGAAGACCGAGGGGAGCGCGAGAGTGATGTCAGGCTGAAAAGCGGGAATCTGCAGGAGGTCGAAGGGGTTCGCCCGAACGAAAAACCAGACGACCACCATTCCGGGCAGCAAGTCGACGAGCATCGCGCTGGCCCGCCGGCCAAGACTGGCACCGCGGGCAGTGCGCACCTGCGCCGTCGCACCCGAACCCGCCGCCCCCGCCCCCACCGCCACCCGAGGCCGATTGTCGAGATAGGCCTCGGAACCAAAGATCATCGCCGCCAACACCAGCGCCATCGACAGCGCACCGATGATCGGCATGTGAATCCAACTGCCCGAGGCGAATCCAGGCGGGAGGAGCTCCGTCGCCAGGGCGTCGGGTGCTAACGCCGAGAAGGACAGCATCCGAGTTGACGCGCGCCCGCGATCACCCAGCTCGAGCACCATCGCCGAGCCGCCGAACGGGCCGATCGACCAAGGGCGACGCGGCTCCGGGAAATCCGCCCACGGCTGCAACAGACCGTCGCGCAGAATGCCCAGGCGCAGCTGTGAATCTGGGCGAAGCTGTGAATCTGGGCGCAGCTGTGAATCGGTTCCGACACCAAGAGTCCGCTCCACCAGCACGGTGCGTTTGGACAATTCGAACGCGCCGACGATGCTGCGCGGATCGATCGGCGCCGACAGATTTTTCAGCTGCACGACGCTCGGTGCGGCCGCCCCCAGCATGAGCATGGTCGCGACGCCGTCCTTTGACCCGAGAGCAGCGATGGCGCCGTCGCGGGCGAACAGGTGAGTCGGCTCCATCAGGTCAAGCGCGGGCAGCGTCTGCTCGACCCAAACCGCGTTGGCGCCCGACTCGCAGGAAATACTGCCGAGCCAATAGCGCTCAGGCGTGCGCGCATCGGCCCGGCGCACGCGCAGCAGCATGGTCAGAGTGTCGTGCGCAATCGCCATCGCGCGCACATCGCCGTCGACGCTCGGCTTCGCAAGCAAGATGGGACTGCCACGGGGAAGCGTGCCCCAGTGTCCGGTCACCTCGTTCTTGACGGCGAACATGCTGATGATGAAGAGGCCTGCACCGCGATCGCCAGCTCCCCCGCCTTGGCCGCGGGTCACGACCACCACGCGGGGTCCCTCGGCGGCGATCGCCTGAGGCTCCAGCGCAAATCGCATCACCAGCCGCTCGCTCGGGGCGGGCTCGTCGACGCCATGGTGCATGAGCACGAAGTCAGCCGCCTTCGACGGAATACTGGCGGGATCCCCAGGCTGCGGCTCCGATTTCACAACCCACCAAACATGGCCATCGCCCGCCGCCGAGAGCGGAAGCTCGCCAGGAAGATCGGCCGCGGCGAAGGACGCAATCGAAGACACGACCGCGGACGCGATGCTGAGGATCACACCGATGCTGGGCGCGCGCAATCGCACGAAACTCACTTCTCCCCGCCGACCATCGCCGGCGATATGACATGCTCAACCGAGTCGGGATGGAGTTGGGCGATGAGTTCCTCAAGCACAAAGAAACGCGGCTTCATGCGCTTGCCCATTGCGATCGGCGCATCGAGATAGATGCGCGCATCGCCCTTGGAACGCGTCGACTGAACCTCGATCTTGCGCGCGACTTTCGGCCAGCCGCCTTGGGCAAGATTGGCCGCCTGCGCGGGCTCGTACTCGCTGAGGTTGGCCTGCAGCAACACCGCACCCGATTTGTCGATCACGCGGATCATGGTGGGAAGCCCATCGGCGCCGAAGCGCATGCGCGCGTCGATCTTGGGAAATGGCTGGTAAACCAGCTCGAATCGCTGGTAAAGCGGCGCGTTGGCCGCGGCATCGGCGATCGCCATCAGCGCAATGTCCGTCGGCAACGGCTGCATCGCCGCCAGCGCGCGCACGCTTGACGGCGCGAGCAGCGTGAACTCACTCGCGCCAATGCCCTCGAGCGATTGCCCCCACACGCGCTCGTCGATGGTGTCGAAGATGGTGAGGCTGGTCGGATCCTTGTCGAGTCGAAAAATCCAACCGCGCACGCCGTCGCTGCCAACCCAAAGAAGGTTGGTGCCGACCTTGGTGGCCCGCAGCGCGCCACGCCCGCCCGAGGCGAGAAAGATGTCCGCTTCACATTGGTCGACATGCGATCCGTCTGCATCGCTGTAGCGCAACTCCAGCGACGCGCGCGACTCGAAAGTCTCCAGTCGCCCGACGCGGATGTTGTGGCGAGTGACGAAATCGGCGAAGAGCGCCTCGGCGTCGGACAACTCCATGCGCAATTGCTGCGGCGTCGGAGTCTCGCTCTGATCTGCGTTCACCGCGACTTTGGGCGCGCATGCGGTCAAGCACGCAATCGGCACGAACAAGAAGCCCGCCAACAACCCCACCAACAACCCCGCCCGCTCACCACGCGCCATCAAGCACCTCGCCAAGTTGCTCGGTGACCTCGCGGGTCGCAGCCTCGTCGAGTTTCGGATTGACGACCGGCGTCGGCAAATCTCCCTCAGCGGCGCCGCGGACAAGAACCATCCAAGTCTCCGTTCCCTGCTCGCTCTGCGTTGCCGTCACGCGCAGCAATCGCTTGCGCACCAGCAGCAGCATCAGCACAAAGCGAAAGCGCACCCGATGCGGGCGTTCGTCGGAACCGAGGCGGTCAAAGAGATCGAGCAGCGTTTGATCGTCGGCGAATCCGCGGCGTTTCTCGTTGACGCCCGCGACTTGGGTGCGCCAAAAAGCAATCACGCCGCCTGGTCCCTCCTTCGGGCGCAGCGGCGAATCCCAACCCGCCTGAGAGTAGTCAAGCCGCACCAGCGGCGCGGAGAGATCATCCTCGCGCTCAACGAGTGCAACGATGCATGGGGAACCAGGCAGCAGTGGCGCGCCGGTCGCCGCGCACTGGCCTGAAGAACGGCCGATGTCCCAAGTGGTCGAGATCCTGCTCATGAGTTCGCGATCATACGGCGGGATGCGTATGATCGCCCCCTCCGATGGGCTCCATTTTTGGCCTCTCCATCTCCGATGTCGCCGATGTGTTCAAGGCCGACGGTCCACTCGAGATCATCCTCGAGTTCGGTGTCATCTGGCTCGGCGTGTACGGCATGTTCCGCTTCCTGCGCGGGACGCGCGGCGCGGGCGTCGTCAAGGGATTCTTTCTCGTCGCGGTGGCGCTGGCGCTGATGATCCGCGTCTTCGGTGACGCGACCGACGGCTTCAGCCGGCTGCGCTTTCTCTTCGACCGCGCGTTCAATCTGCTCGCCATTCTCCTGGTCGTGGTGTTTCAGCCCGAGTTGCGCGCCGCGATGGGTCGCCTCGGCCGCGCGCAGTTTTTCGCCGCCCGCCGCGCGCAGGCTTCGGGTCTTGCCGAGGAAATCACCGACGCCGCCGAGTTCCTCTCCCGCAACCGTTTCGGCGCCCTCATCGTGATCGAGCGTCAGATCGGCATCGGCGACATCGCCGGCGGAACCGAGCTCGACGCCAAAGTTTCGGCAACCCTTCTGCAGAGCATCTTTTGGCCGAATTCCCCGCTGCACGACCTGGCCGTCGTCATCCGCAACGGTCGCATCTGGGGCGCTGGCGTGCAGTTGCCGCTGGCGGAGGAAGGCTCGGTCGCCAACACACTCGGCTCGCGTCACCGCGCCGCCGTTGGCGTAACCCTCGACAACGATTGCCTCGCCGTGGTCGTGAGTGAAGAGACCGGCGGCATCCGCATCGCCGAGTCGGGCAAACTGTCCGAGCCGATCTCCACCAAGTTGCTGCGCGAGGAACTGCTGCGTCGACTCTCCGCCCAACAGCCCGGCTTCGTCTTCGACCGTCGCGGCGAAGGATCGCCCGCATGAGCGCGCCCTCCACGCACCATCATCGTCACCAACTGCATCACCCCGCGCCCCATCGCCATGAAACCTGGCGCGAGCGTCTGCTCGGCTACGCAACGGTCACCGCCACCGCCGCCCTGGTCTGGTTTTGGGCGGCCAATCAGACCAAGCAAACTTCGGAAGTGAGCTTCCGCCTGCACTTCGTTCCCGGTTCGATCGAGAACCAGTTCGTCGGCCCCGACGAGCCACTGATGGTGCGCGTGCAATTTTCGGGATCGAGCAGCGCCGTCGAAAGCGCGGTCGAAGCGGTCAACGGGCGCACCATCGATGTCGCCGTCGGAACTTGCGGAATTCCCAGCGAAAGCGGCGGACATGATGTGGTGCTCGCCGATGTGATCGCGCGCATTGCCGCCGTTGCCGATGCTGGCGCGTCGGTGCGCTCGGTGCAGCCGCCGTCGACGGCCGTCGCTGTTGAAACCGCCGTCCGCCGCGAAGCGACCGTCACCGCACGCTTCGCCAACGCGCGCACCGCTGGCCAAACCACCATCGAGCCCGCGATGGTCCAAGTCGTCGTGCCCGCGACCCTCGCCGAGAGACTCCCCGCGTCGTTGGTCGTCGATGCCATGCTCACAACCGAAATGCTCGCGCATCTCGAGCCCGGCCGACGCCATCAGGTCGAAGTTCCGCTGTCGCTCCCCGCCGAACTCGCCACCATCATCGGCCGCGCCCGCATCGACCCCTCCACGGCGCGCATCGTCTTCACGCTCACAAGCACCGACGCCACCCTCACGCTCAAGCAGGTCGCCGTGCAGATTGCCGCGGCCACTGGCGAGTTGGCCGGCCGCTCGGTAACGCTCTCCCAGAACGACGAATTCCTGCGCGAAGTCGTTCTCGCCGGTCCGCAAGACGCGCTGCGCTCCATCGAGCGCGGCGAGGCCAAGGTCATCGCCATCGTTCACCTCGCGCGCGAAGATTTCGCCCGCCGCACCGACCGCAAGGAGATATCGGTTTGGCTGCTTCCCGCCGGCGTTCGGGTGGTGAGTGTGAACGGCGTCACGACCAACGCGCCAAGCGTCGGCGTGGAAATCGCCGGCGTGGACAACACTGGTTTGAAAACCCTTGAATCGAAAAACCTTGGATTGAATACCAACGGTCTGGGAAACAGCGGGAAATAGGCCGCCAACGCGACCAATGACCCTCCGTTAGTTCTCAACGCGCACGGCGTGATACGCCTTCTTGCCTCGGCGAACCAAGATCACTCCGCCCGGCAACGCATGCGCGCCGCGGACCACGAAGTCGATGCCGACCTTCTCGCCGTTGATGCTCACCGCGCCGTTCTGCACGAACTCGCGCGCCTCGCGCTTGCTCGCAGCACAAGTGGTTCCAGTGATGAAGTCGATGATGGGAACGCCCGTCGACAACGCACCCGCCGCCACGGCGCTCGACGGAAGGTCGGCGGCGATCTCGGAAATCTGCCCCGCATCGAGCGATTGCACATCGCCGGAGAAGATCGCCTCGCTGGTCGCCCTCGCGCGCGCCAACTCAGTCTCGCCGTGGGTCATGCGCGTCATCTCCGCAGCAAGCGCCTTCTGCGTCTCGCGCTTTCCCGGCTCGGTGGCCAGCGAATGCGCAAGCGCGTCAACCGCCTGCGCGTCGAGAAAGGTGAACCAACGGAGAAACTTCACCGCGTCGGCATCGGAAGTGTTCATCCAATACTGGAAGAATCGGTACGGACTGGTGCGGTCGGCGGTGAGCCAAATCGCGCCCTTCTCGGTCTTGCCGATCTTCTGCCCATCGCTGGTGGTGACCAACGGACAAGTCGCGCCAAAGCTCTCGTGCTGCTCAAGGCGACGGATGAGATCGATGCCCGAGACGATGTTGCCGAATTGATCGCTGCCGCCGAGCTGAATGGTGCAGCCATCGGCGCGATGAAGATGCAGGAAGTCGTACGCCTGCAGAATCATGTAACTGAACTCGGTGTAGCTGATCCCCTGCTCACGGCCTTCAAGCCGCGACGCAACCGAATCGCGGGCAATCATCTGATTCACCGAGAAATGCTTGCCGATGTCGCGCAGCATGTCGAGATACGACATCGAACTGAGCCAGTCGATGTTGTTGCGAATGATCGCCGCGCGCGGCCCGCTGAAGTCAAGAAAGCGGTCGAAGATCCGCTGCTGGCTGCGCGCGTTGTGTTCAGCGAGATCGCGGGTGAGCAGCTGCCGCTCCGCGCTCTTTCCACTCGGATCGCCGATCAGGCCAGTGCCTCCGCCCGACACAACGATGGGCCGATGCCCCGCGCGTTGCAGGTGCGCGAGAAGCTTGATGCCCATGAAGTTGCCGATGGTGAGGCTGTCGGATGTCGGGTCGAAACCCGCGTATCCCGCCCGCACACCCGAGGCGAGATGCGCCGCCAACTCAGGCGAGGTCGTCTGGTGCAGCATGCCACGCCAGGAAAGTTCGTCGAGGAATCCGTTCGTCGTCGTCGTCATGTCGTACTCGATCGATATTC
>Ga0209500_10002775_pt1 | contig 12218 bp, 5 predicted proteins | sample S_140212_EF_Meta_FD_187323 | JGI IMG/M metagenome (GOLD analysis project Ga0209500, IMG submission 187323) | Freshwater microbial communities from Lake Simoncouche, Canada to study carbon cycling - S_140212_EF_MetaG (SPAdes) (version 2) | ecosystem: Environmental > Aquatic > Freshwater > Lake ...
AAGATAGATTCTTCCATGGTCTAAGACTAGCAGAACAAACAGCAGACATTGAAACTGTTGAATGGTATGTGAACAGACTGCTATCGACTGAAGTGTCAACTCACGCTGAACTAGCAGTTTGAAAATACTATTTTTAGACCATTACGGGGTAATGTGCCTCAGTGCTATCGAGACAGTTAGGACTGAACACAGCATGCCCGACGCTGCTGAATTTGCAGGCGTTGACACTACCTATTTTAGTGACTTTGATCCAGCCGCGGTTCACACGCTGAATCAAATACTAGATCAAACTGGTGCTGAAATTGTTGTTTCCAGTGACTGGAAATTAAAAACCAGTATCGAAGGCATGTGTGAGTTTTATCAGACTCAAGGCATCAAAAAAATGCCTGTTGATTACACTGCCTGGTTACCAGGAGCACCCACATATCATGAACAACGAGCAGGTGAAATAAATGCTTGGCTGGCACAACATCCTGAAACCACTCACTGGGCAGCGGTAGATGATTTATACATGGGAACTTGGTTGACAAATTTTGTCTGGGCAAAAAATGTGCATATAGGAATAAATGATACCACAGTGCAACAACAACTGTTAGATATCCTTATATAACAGTTTAATTTATAGCACGATCAGATCTTGAAAAAGCCTAAGAATTTGTGCATGCGGTTGATCACACTATCCCAATCACCCATCACAGGTTGACGATACAGTCTGGCACTGGGATACCAAGGTGAATCTTCGCGTTTGAGCAACCAACGCCAGCAGTTACCATACGCATTCAACGGAATCCAAACAGGACGACCCATGGCTCCTGCTAAGTGTGCATTGGCAGTATCTACTGATATCACAAGATCCAAGTGATGCATGAGTCCTGCTGTGTCTGCAAAATCAGTGATAGTTCCCGGAAAACATTCACCACCGGCTGCTGTGATTATAGCTGACTCTTCTTCAGTGCTATCCACAGTTAGATTGATCCATTGATGCTCAGGATTGCGTCGTATAAGTTCAGCCATCTTTTCCACAGGCATGGCTTTGTGAATGTGTATCCAAGAATCTTTTCTTCCTGCCCAGCAAATGCCGATCCTCATGCGTTTTTTTGCACCTAATCTATCACCCCACTCTTGTGCTTTGGCAGGAGTAGCAGCGATATATTGAAGTTGATGTGCAAGATTATCTAGTTTCAACCCAATCACTCGTGGCACGCTCATCATGGGAATCCAATAATCGTATTCACCAAGTTCTTCACCGGGCTCATAGATACCAACGATGTTTCCGGATGGTGTGGGAAACAATGCTTTGACTCCGGCACTGAGAACCAGTTTTACAAACGCACCGGCTGCTGCTAGATTAGCTGCAAATCTCAAAAATTGGATCTGATCACCTAGCCCTTGCTCACCTACCAACAAGATAGTTTTTCCTTTGAGGTCTTGTCCGGACCATTCTGGCACAGGTAAATTTGGTTTGATACCGGCCATATGTTCGTAACGCCACCGGGCTTCGTAGTAAGGCCATCCACGTTCGTAATCACCTTTTAGCAAGTATGCAACAGCTAGATTGAATTCAGCAGTGACATTGGCAGGATCAATATCATGTGCGGCGTGTAAGAACGGAATAGCTCGTTCTGGATAGCCCATCTCTCGCAGCACATTGCCGTAGTTGTTGAATGCAGCACCGTGATTAAAGTCCTCACCGAATATCTGTGCGTAGCATTTTAATGATAATTCGGGATGATGTTCGGCACGATGTTGGTTGCCTTGTTCAAGTATCTGTTCAGTGTTCATATGGATATTTAAGAACCTTATGCATGTGGTGTAAAATAAGTGGTTGTCCATAAATAAGGCATGTACGCAATACTGCGTCTTATGCGGTTTAACCCGCCGCGTAGAAGCTAGAACCTTCATCGGACTTCTTTTAAGGAGAAAACAAATGGGACGTCCTCTAAAAATACAGAAATACAGTTTAAATACTGGCGTTGGTAGCCCCGGCGCAAACACACCCGTGGATCTTGCTTATCCACCTTTCAGCGCACTTGATGTGCCCGTTTACAATGCACCCACACAGACATTGAACGCAGCCCAATTTGTAGGCGTGGTGGGAGGATCGCCACCTACCAGCCAACCCAGCGCCACATACCCTGTGGTCACAGCATTTGTGAATATCACACTGGCCAATGGTTCATCTACTTTTGCACTTGCCGGATCATACGCAGGCCGCATCATACGTCAAAAAGGCAGCCACAAATATCTAGTGGTGTACACAGGTGGAACCACTGCTGCTACTGCTTTAATTGTTGGTCAAGCATATCAGATCGTTGCGCTTGGTAACACCAACTGGCAATCAGTGGGCACCGGAACAGGCACAGTTGCAGCAGGTGATATTTTCACAGCCACCGCGGTGGGCACCGGATCCGGTACTGCATACCCAGTTGGTGTGTGCGTGTTGACCAATGATACCACACCAGCATCGGGTCTCATGGCCATTGGCTACGAATCAGGCGACAGTGCAGCAGCCACAGCTAGTAATCTTAGCAACAAGTGGGTTCGTGACTGGACCGGAACTGCTGGAGACTACAGCGACGCTAACCTTGGCGAAGTTGAATACACCGCTGAAAATTACTATGTGGCCAACTTCTTCACAGACGAAGGTGGTGTTGCACAGAGCGGGTTGGAAACCGATACTGCTACAGAATCCGTTTCTGGAGCACCAGCTGGATACATTCCACTGGCAGTTATCAACAACGCAACTTCTTAAAGTTTAGCGACCCTGAATCCTCTCAGCTACATACTGAGAGGATTTTTTTATGACCGTGGCATTCGTATTAGGTAATGGGCAGAGCCGAGCAGCAGTAGACTTGAATAGGATCATGAGTCTAGGCACAATCTACGGCTGTAATGGACTGTATAGAGACTGGACTCCTGATTGTCTCGTGGCCACAGATCGGCCTATAGCCGAGGCTATCCAACGGTCAGGATATGCAAAAGATCATAGATTCTACACAAGAAAACCTTTACCAGATCTAGGCGCTCACACGGTTCCTAGAAAATATCACGGTAACAGTTCAGGACCTATCGCCTGTGCTCTTGCAGCTTTAGATGGACATAATCGGATTTATCTTTTGGGCTATGATATGGGACCAAGCCCTAGCAACCGATTCAACAATGTGTATGCTGGCACAGAGTTTTATAAAAGTACCGACGCGGCACCTACTTTTACCGGAAATTGGACACGACAACTGGTTACTGTGGCTGCTGATTTTCCAAACTGTCGATTTATCCGTGTTTGCGGACCCACTACAGCTGAGATAAAAGAATTCAAAAACATCGGAAATTTTGAACATATCGACATGAAGAATTTTATTTTGAGATCTGACAACAACGACGGGCTATAGGCTCGAAACGCCTTTGATACGAGTCTGGTAAATACAATCAGAGACTCTACAAATGACACAATACACCATTGACATCGGCGCGGCACCAGACGACGGACAAGGCGATCCGTTACGTACTGCGTTTGATTATACCAATTTAAACTTTGATCAGATTTTTGCTTCTGGTCCGGTGCTGAGTAATGTGGCAATTGCCAACAACACTATCAGAACCTTAAACAGCAATGGTAATCTGATCCTGGCACCCAATGGCATTGGAAAAATACAAGCTAACGCAACAGTAGTGCCCGCTCAAGATGATGTTTACAGTCTGGGTACACCAAGTCAACGATTTAATTCAATCTATGTAGGATCCGGCGGATTAAACATAACAAACATTTTCATCCCTGGCAATATCCAAGCCAATGGTATCAGTGTTGGTACTGCTACCGCTGGACAGATATCAGCAAGCGGCAATATTACCGGTAACTACTTTTTGGGTAATGGAGCATTACTGACCGGAGTTATCACCTCTTCGTCCAGCATCAGTAACGGCACAAGCAATATTGCTGTGGTTAGCTCAGGTGGCAATATCACAGTAGGGGTTGGCGGAACTGGCAATGTGGTTGTATTCAGCTCTACAGGTGTGCGTGTTTCAGGTATTGTGAGTTCTACTGGTAACATCACTGCTAATACAGGTGCGTATTTTATTGGTGATGGTAGTCAACTCACTGGAGTGGGTATAGGATCACAAGGCACAACCGGAGCTCAAGGTCCATATGGAACACAAGGCACAACCGGGTTTGGCGCCCAGGGTGTTCAGGGCATCCAAGGAACACAAGGTATCCAAGGAGACTTAGGAAGTCAAGGTGTGCAGGGACTTGGTGATCGCTATGCGACCACTAGTACCGATACATTAACAATCAGTAATGGATCTAAAAGTCTAACTGTTGGAACAGGACTTAACTATAGCCCAGGACAAGATACTATCATTGCATATGATGGAAGTAACTATATGCAAGGTATCACAGATTCTTACGACTCTGGAACAGGCGCATTAGTTGTAACAGTTACTATTTCAGTAGGCGGTCCAGGTCCTTATAGCCAATGGGATGTAAATCTTGCAGGAGCTCCTGGCCCAGCGGGCTCTCAAGGTATCCAAGGTATTACTGGTACTCAAGGTGATGTTGGCACACAAGGTGCTGGTGGAACGCAAGGCACAACCGGTGCTCAAGGTATACAAGGTATTACCGGCATACAAGGAGATATTGGTACACAGGGCATAACAGGTACTCAGGGTATACAAGGTATTACCGGCATACAAGGAGATATTGGTACACAAGGAACGGTTGGTGCAGGGACACAAGGTATACAAGGTATTACCGGAACACAAGGTACATTTGGAACACAAGGAACCGTAGGAACACAAGGCACTTTTGGAACAACTGGAACACAAGGTATCCAAGGTGTGGTTGGCGCCCAGGGAACAACTGGCGCTCAAGGCATACAAGGTATTACTGGTACACAAGGTACATTTGGTACACAAGGTATACAGGGTACACAAGGCGTGCAAGGTATTCAAGGTATTTTAGGAACACAAGGAACTGTTGGTACAGGCACACAAGGTTCTATTGGAACACAAGGTATCACTGGTACTCAAGGTACATTAGGAACACAAGGAACTACTGGTGCTGGCACACAAGGTATCCAAGGTATCACTGGAACACAAGGTACTGTAGGAACTCAAGGTATTACTGGTACAGGAACCCAAGGCATCCAAGGTATTACTGGTACTCAAGGCGCGGTAGGAACACAAGGCACAATCGGCACACAAGGTATTACTGGAACCCAAGGCATCCAAGGTATTACTGGTACTCAAGGCGCGGTAGGAACACAAGGCACAATCGGCACACAAGGTATTACTGGAACCCAAGGTATCACTGGTACTCAAGGTATCACTGGTACTCAAGGCACCACCGGTACTCAAGGCACAATTGGTACACAAGGTATTACTGGTACTCAAGGAACCCAGGGCATACAAGGTATCACTGGAACACAGGGAACCCAGGGCATACAAGGCATTACCGGTCCGGGCAATATCATAAGTGCCGTTAACAATACCACTACCACCACATTATATCCTGTGATGGTGGGCACAATCGGTAGCGGACAGGTAGCTAATGTTACCACAGGTGGATTTGCATTTAATGCCTCAACCAATGCATTGTCTATAACCGGTAACATAACCGGCAACTACTTCTTAGGTAACGGAGCAAGTCTTACCGGTGTTATCACTAGTGTGGCCAATATCAACAACGGCACCAGTAATGTTGCCATAGTTACTGCTAATGGTAATGCTACCGTAAGCATTGGTGGAACCAGTAATGTAGCGGTATTTGCTACCACAGGAGAATACATCACTGGATTGCTATCAGTAAGTGGTAACATCAATACCAGTAGTTCAGTTTCTGCTACCGGTAATGTTACTGCTAACAATATCACCACCAGCGGATCAGGCGGAAACATCTCTGGTGCTAATGTCATTACTGCCATCACTCTTAGTGCTACAGGTAATATCACTGCTACGGGAAATGTAGTTGGTAATAATGGCATGTTCACTAACATAGTGAATGTGGCCAGTCATACCGGTGCTGTGGTAAGTGTTTCGGGCAACATAACCGCTGGCAACATTTCAACTGCTGGTAATATCAACGGAGCCAATCTAGTAGCTACCACTCTCAGTGCCACGGGCAATGTGGTTGCTAACAATGTGATGGCTACTAACATTGTAAATGTGGCAAGTCACACAGGAACTTTGGTATCAGTAACCGGTAATATAACAGCCAACAATGGCATGTTTACTACTATAGTGAATGTGGCCAGTCACACAGGTGCTGTAGTATCGGTAAGTGGTAATATCACCGGTGGTAACATAAGCACAGCTGGTAATGTAAATGGTGCTAACCTAGTGGCAACCACACTCAGTGCCACAGGTAATGTCACAGCCAACAATGTGATAGCAACTACAATAGTCAATGCTGCCAGCCTCACAGGAACTATAGCGAGTGTAACAGGCAACATCACCGGTGGTAACATAAGCACAGCTGGTAATGTAAATGGTGCTAACCTGGTAGCAACCACGCTCAGTGCCACAGGTAATGTCACAGCCAACAATGTGATAGCAACCACAATAGTTAATGCTGCTAGCCTTACAGGAACTTTGGCAAGTGTAAGTGGCAATGTCACAGCTAACAATGTGGTAGCAACCACTATTGTCAATGCTGCTAGCCTTACAGGAACCATAGTATCAGTCACAGGCAACATCACAGCAGGTAACATATCCACAGCCGGCAACATCAACGGCGCTAATATGGTAGCCAACATATTCAGTGCTACTGGCAATGTGGTTGCTAACAATGTGATGACTACCTCGATATCAAACGCAGGTAGCTTTACTGGTGGATTGGTAACAGTCACTGGTAATGTAACAGCCAACAATGGTATGTTTACCACAGTGGTAAACACCGCTAGCTTTACAGGAACCCAAGCATCCGTAACTGGTAATGTGTCTGCCAACAATGTGATCGCGACCACAATAGTCAGCGCAGCCAGCCACACAGGTGGATTGGTAAGTGTAACTGGTAATGTCACTGGGCTGATCGTTAACACCAATACCATAGTAGGAACTGGTATAGCTATCTCTAGCACTGGTAACTTGAACCTAGCAGTGCCCAGTGGTAATATTGTGTTGGCCAACACATACATCAATGGTGTTGCTTATCCAGCACAAAATGCGGACGCTGCAACCAAGGAATATGTTGATAATTTTGCCACAACTGCTATCACATTCCACGAACAAGTTTATGCGGCCACGGTTACCACATTGGAAACAGCCACCAGCGGAACCATAACCTATGCTCAACCCAACGGTGCAGGCAACGGTGTAGGTGCCACACTTACCACGACCGGCACATACCTTCTTATCGACACTGCCAACATCCAGGTAGTGGGTCGACGGGTCCTGGTTCAGAATCAAGCTAACGCTGTGCAAAATGGTATCTATACCTATGCCAATACCACTGCTATCGTTCGTGCCACAGATGCTGATCAATATGGGTCAGGCAGCACAGAATCATTCAGTCTCAATGATTATTTCTTTGTGTCCAGTGGTAATGTCAATGCCGGCGCTGCGTTTATCGTAAGTGCTCCATCAGGAGCAATCACATTTGGCACCAGCAACATTACCTTTTCACAGTTCAGTAGTAGTCAAGTTTATACTGCCAATACTGCTGCCGGTCTGGTGTTGAATGGCACAGTATTCAGTGCCAAAGTTGATAACTCAACCACAGCATTTGATGGTACCGGCAACATTGTGGTCAAATCAAGTGCCGCACTGACCACACCCAACATTGGTGCTGCCACAGGCACAAGCCTCAGCACCACAGGCAACATCCAAGGTAGCAATCTAAACACCACAGGAATCGTAAGCACATCTGGTAATGTGGTGGCCAACAATGTTCTAGCTACCACCATCGTGAATGCTGCTAGTTTAACTGGTGGATTGTTAAGTGTCACAGGCAATATCACAGCTAACAATGCTTCGTTCACCAACATCGTGAATGTGGCCAGCTTCACTGGCGCATTGGTGTCCTTGTCCGGCAATGTGACTGGTAATAATGGCATGTTCACCAACATCGTGAATGTGGCCAGCTTTACTGGCGCCATAGTATCGGTAACCGGCAACATCACCGGTGGCAACTTAAACACTTCCGGAACATTGAGCACATCTGGTAACATAGCAGCTAACAATGTTCTTGCTACCACTATTGTAAATGCAGCCAGTCTCACAGGCGGTTTGGTAAGCATAACTGGCAATATTACAGCCGCAGGCGGCACATTTGGGTCAGGTAACGTATCTACTACAGGTAATATTCAAGGTGGTAACTTTGTGGGTGCTGTTGCAGCAACCACAGTGAGCGCATCGGGTAATGTTACAGCCAACAATGGCATGTTTACCAATGTGGTCAATGTGGCCAGCTTCACTGGTGCGGTAGTTTCAGTAAGTGGAAATATCACCGGTGGTAACATCTCAACAGCTGGTAACGTCAATGGTGCTAATCTAGTAGCAACCACTCTCAGTGCCACAGGCAACGTGGTTGCTAATAATGTTATCTCTACCACTATCGTAAATGCCGCTAGTGTCACTGGTGGATTGGTAAGCGTAACTGGTAATGTCACAGCCAACAACGGCGTATTCACCAACATTGTGAATGTAGCCAGCTTCACTGGTGCGGTAGTGTCAGTCAGTGGTAATGTGTCAGCCAACAATGTTGTAGCAACCACGATAGTCAATGCAGCAAGCCACACAGGAACTTTAGTAAGTGTCACAGGTAATGTGAATGGTGGTAACCTGATATCAGCAGCTTTGGTACAAGGTGCTACTGTGTCCAGTTCTGGTAACGTGGTCACTGTTGGTGTTGCTGCCTCGGGCAATATATCAGCCACTGCTAACGTGCAGGGTGGTAATGGGGTATTCACTACTATTGTGAGTGCAGCCAGCCACACAGGAACTATAGTATCGGTTACAGGTAATGTCACTGCTGCTGGAGCCACACTTGGTGCGGGTAACTTATCCACCACCGGTAACATCACGGCTGGTTATTACTTTGGTAATGGAGCATTGCTCACAGGTATAATCACTTCTGTCAGCAACATCAACAACGGCACCAGTAACATCACTGTGGTCAGTTCTGGTGGTAATATCGCAGTGGGTGTTGGTGGCACCAGCAATGTTGCTGTGTTCGCTACCACAGGTGAATATATAACTGGATTGTTATCAGTTACAGGCAACATCACTGGTGGTAATCTTGTTATTTCAGGTAGCATTAGTGATTCAGGTCAGTTAGATATTGCTACCACAGCCGGCAATGCCAACATTGTGTTGACTCCGAATGGCACTGGCAATGTCAATATGACATCTAATGTGAGTGTCACAGGTAACATCACCGGTGGTAATATCAGCACAGCAGGATCCGGTGGTAATATCACCGGCGCCAATGTTGTCACTGCTACCACACTCAGTGCCACTGGTAATGCGATCGCTATTGGCGTAGCTGCGTCGGGTAACATCAGCGCCGGCGGTAATGTTCAAGGCGGCAACGGTGTGTTCACCAACAGCGTGACCGGTAGCACAGTATCTATCACAGGTAATGTATCTGCTAACAATGTGGTAGCAACTACTATTGTGAGTGCAGCCAGCCACACAGGAACTTTAGTAAGTGTCACAGGCAATGTGAACGGTGGTAACTTGATATCAGCAGCCCTGGTTCAAGGTGCTACTGTGTCTAGTTCGGGCAATGTGGTCACAGTGGGGATAGCTGCCAGTGGTAATATTTCAACAACTGGAAATGTCCAAGGTGGTAACTTTGTAGGTGCTGTAGCAGCGACCACAGTAAGTGCGTCGGGTAATGTGAATGGCGGCAACTTGATAACCGCAGCACTGGTTCAAGGTGCTACTGTATCCAGCTCAGGCAATGTGGTCACAGTGGGTGTGGCAGCATCGGGTAACATCAGCGCAACTGCCAACATACAAGGCGGCAATATATCCACAGCCGGTAATGTCAACGGTGGCAATGGTGTGTTTACCAACAGCGTGACAGGCAGCACAGTATCGATCACAGGTAATGTATCTGCTAACAATGTGATAGCAACTACCATTGTTAGCGCAGCCAGCCACACCGGAACCATAGTATCGATCACAGGCAACATCACAGCAGCTGGAGGCGTATTTGGATCAGGCAATATCAGCACAACTGGTAATGTCCAAGGAGGAAACTTTGTAGGTGCAGTGGCAGCTACCACAGTGAGTGCAAGTGGTAATGTGAATGGTGGTAACTTGATATCGGCTGCTTTAGTCCAAGGTGCCACAGTATCTAGTTCAGGCAATGTGGTCACAGTGGGCATAGCTGCCACTGGTAATATTTCAACAACTGGTAACATCAGTGGTGGCAACTTCATAGGTTCCATTGCAGGCACATCAACATCGTTGACTGGTAACCTCAATGCCAACAATGTTATTGCTACCACGATTGTGAATGGAGCCAGCCACACAGGTGGCTTAGTAAGTGTAACTGGCACAGTGACTGGATCACAGTTCAACGGATCTGGTGCTGGATTGACCAGTATTCCGGGCGCCAATGTAACTGGCACAGTTCCAAACGCAACCACAGCAGTGGTAGCGGGTACTGTAACAACAGCAGCGCAGGGTAATATCACATCAGTTGGTACACTAAGCAGTTTAGCGGTCACTGCTAATGTCACTGCCAATAACTTTATTGCGACTACAATAGTCAGCGCAGCCAGCCACACAGGTGGATTAGTATCAGTAACTGGCACAGTAACCGGATCACAGTTCAATGGCTCTGGTGCCGGCCTCACAAGCATTCCGGCTGGTAACGTGAGTGGCACCGTATCAAACGCCACTACAGCAGTGGTAGCAGGAACTGTAACAACAGCGGCACAGGCCAACATCACCTCAGTGGGAACACTTACCACTGTGACTGTAAGCGGCACGGCTGCTGTTGGTAACCTTACCACAGTTGGATTGATGAGTGCTACTGGTACGGTTACTGGATCACAGTTCAATGGTTCTGGTGCCGGACTAAGTTCTATTCCGGGTGCTAATGTAACTGGCACATTGAGTATTCCTACTTCAAGCTATGCTGCCACAGTTAGCACAGCAGCACAACCCAATATCACCAGTGTGGGAACACTAAGCAGTTTAGCTGTGACTGGTGCGATCACTGGTGCTAGTGTATCGGTCACAGGCAACGTCACTGGTGCTAATGTGGTATTGACAGGATTATTGCTGTCTACTAACACTGTCAGCGCAGCAGGTAACATTACTGGTGCTAACTTGGTTGCGTCGGGTGTGTTGATTTCTACCAACACTATCAGCGCAGCAGGCACAGTGACCGCAGGAACCTTTAGTGGATCTGGATCAAGTCTCACAAGCATTCCAGGCGCGCAAGTAACTGGAACTGTGCCAAATGCCACAACTGCCGTGGTTGCAGGCACAGTGACCACAGCAGCACAGGGCAATATCACCAGTGTAGGAACATTGACCGGCTTGACTATTAACAACGCGACCACTGCTATAACCAACGGCGCGGCCAATGCTACAGGTAATATTGGATCCTCAACTACATTCTTCAACAGATTGTTTGCTCAAGCAACCACAGCACTTTACGCTGACTTGGCAGAGATGTATGCCACAGATGCCGAATACGAGCCAGGCACTGTGTTGGTGTTTGGTGGCAATCAAGAAGTTACCATAAGCACAGAAACCCACGATCACAGGGTGGCTGGTGTGGTATCTACCAATCCAGCACACATAATGAACGCTGGACTGCAATCAGAACACACTGTAGAAGTGGCACTGGTTGGTCGTGTACCGGTCAGCGTTATCGGTAACATCTCAGCAGGTGATCGAGTTGTGACCAGCAACCGAGCAGGTGTAGCAGAAGCCTTGGATATCACACGCTATCAACCTGGTGTGATAATTGGCAAAGCAGTACAAGGCCATACAGGCAATGAAGTTGGCGTGATCGAAGTTGTGGTAGGCAGATTGTAATAATCTAGCTTGCCGCGGGTTGGCATAAATGTTAGTATGACATTGAGCCAACAGATCTACCAAAATGGCCTGACCAAACCCGTGATCGCCGCGGGTGGATCCATACATCCTCTCATCATTCCAGCCGCTCTTACCAACGGAACTGGCTTGATGAATCCCAGCATCTTCATCGACGAGGATCGGATCTTGGTAAATCTGCGCCACGTGAATTACACACTTTG
>Ga0209500_10002776_pt1 | contig 12215 bp, 13 predicted proteins | sample S_140212_EF_Meta_FD_187323 | JGI IMG/M metagenome (GOLD analysis project Ga0209500, IMG submission 187323) | Freshwater microbial communities from Lake Simoncouche, Canada to study carbon cycling - S_140212_EF_MetaG (SPAdes) (version 2) | ecosystem: Environmental > Aquatic > Freshwater > Lake ...
TGGGTAAACATATTCAATATAAAATTGACTTCGAATATATGTTAGTTTTTTTTATAGATTTTTCATTTATTTATATAAATAAATCTAATAATAAAATTAATATTTCACTTAAAGACTTAGCTTCCAATATGCTAGGTAATATTGATATATAAAATGAAGTTAATTAGAAACTAAATTATAGCGGCAAGGAAAGTACCCATTATCTGAGAAATATTTGTAAGAACCAGTAGATTCTCTACAAACATCACCTGATTGATGCTCAGCATATTCATAAAAGGCATCAGAATCAATCCAGCCCCCAAATAATAAAACATGAGTTGATGGTAATAATATAGCATCACCTTTTTTCATATCAGCCTTTGATATTTTACTACAAATTTCCAGCATATTACTTGTTACATGTCCGCCACCAGATGTAGATGAAGCCCAGCAGTAAGAAACATAACCAGAACAATCTTGTCTGTAACCATCTTTGGTCTGAGATTGTGAGTATGGGACTTTTTGGTCAACCCAAACTTGTGCTCTTGACATAATTTGGTCGCGCGTTATGGAAGATGATGTAAAGTTTAAATCTTTTTGACCATTACAAAGTGCCAAACATAAAAAAGAGAGAAGACTAAATAATTGTAGCATTATATATATTACAATTATTTTTTTATAGGTTAAATAGGACCAAAATCGTCAGGTTTCTCTCTAATTTGACCTTTTACCTTTTCATTTGCTATACAGTAAAACAAATAACCAGTACAACAACCTATTGTAGCACCAACACAAACTTGTAAAACACTATGATGATTATACATAACACGTTGAATCATTGTTAATAAAGATATAGCAAGATATGTGTAACCAATATTATTCTTTCTTAGAGATAAATAAACAAATACTGTTGAAAAAAATGAGGACTGAGAATGTCCTGAAGGCATTCCAAACAAATCATAAGGCATTCCGTCCTTAAATAAAAATCTCTTACCATGTTTCAAGGCTAAATCAAATTCCTTTTTGTCTATGGATGGTCTTGGTTGTAAAAATATTCCCTTTAAAATTAGATTTAAAATGTTATCAATAAATACACCGATAGTATAATAAAAAAATAAATTATTTTTATTCCATAAAAGATACATTGAGAGAAAAATTAAGAGTATTGGTCCAAAAGAACCAAATTCATTAAACAATTCTGAAAGCATTTCCATAAAATAGAGAGATATTTTAATATTGATACAAACATTCGCAGACAAGCGTAACACACCAATCATTTCCATTTAAATTTAAAACATTACCTTTATCGTCTAACAATTTAACAGCCATTCTCTCTATATTAACAGGACCAAAATATGTTCTGGAACTATCTTGGAGAGAACCACTAAATTCTACTAATAAGGAACCAGTAGGAACGCCAACAGATGTTTTAACAGGTACGATAGCTAAAATGTCAGAAGATGTTGGGGCTTTTGCCAAATAATTTGTAAGATTATTATTATTACTATTTATAGAGTTAATAGTATAAAGCTGCGCATTAGTTAATGTTCTAGGTGCGCTTGGTAACACAAATTGTGTTGATGTATATTCTTGTTGATATTTTCCAGCAATTAGTAGTCCATTCTGCGGTCCGGGAGTTAAACCATTTTCGGCACTGTATCCTTGATTATCAAATATTGATTGGGCAATTACTCCATCAACAAGTTCTGTAAGATTATTACCCTGTTGTGCCGGTGTTATACACGTATAAGGTATATCAGGTGAATAATATGAGGGGATTTTTAAAGTATTTGAATATTGGGCAATTGAAACAAGGCTATTATTTACATGGTTTTGATTATAGTCATCAATGACAAGTATCAAATACTTAGTACCGTTAAGGTCTAAAATAGAAGAAGCGGCATTTCCGCTGATATCAACGCTGACATAAGGTAATTTATAACCCATAATCCATCCTAATGTATTATTAAAATAATGATTAGTATTGCTTTTACATTGAATGTTACATTGTAGAACACCTGTAAAATCATAAAAAACGATAGATGTAGTACTGTTTATGGGATATGGTGTAGAAGTGCTAGGATCATTATATGAGCCATCATATAAAAACATAGTAATTTTACCGCTATTAGGATTATAATATACAGGCGTATTAGCAGATAAGTCATAATCCGGAACTGCTGGTGTCTTAATATGAGCAATATTAAATGATTTATTTAATTGAGTAACAAAATCAGTTTGAGTATAATTTCCAGACGGGACTGAAATAGGAGTAACTATATTTGTACTTGAATCAACAAGCCAAAAACATGTATTACCATAAGCGGTGTCAATAGCATACCAACTAAATGGTATTTGATAAGAATACAATCTCAAGTTTAAAGCATTTTTTAATGTATCAGAGAGATCTAATGTATAATCAGTAGACGTAGAATCAACTCCACTAGTATATTGTCTAAATTGGCTATCTAAATTAACAAAACGATTCGTTGTATTTTTTAAATTAGGATTTAATGAATCTTGTTTAACAGGTAGAGTGAATGTGTCAGTTGTAGCTATTTGTTCTCGTTTCATTTGAACATGTTGATTACCAAATACCCCAATTTTTTGTTTTCGTTGTGTAATTTTATCAACCTGATTTTGGTTACTTTGTGTAAGATTTTCGTTTTCATACCAATCAGTAATCATTTTTTCTCCTTTTGGATAAACAGCATCGTTCGTCATACTCCCAAATCCCTCTACAACAATTTTGCCAATAGTATCTTCATCAGATTCAACTTCTAATCCACTTACATATTCTAAAAGTTGTGACTGAATTTCTTTAAAAAATACAGCTAATTCAGGTTTTTTATATTTAAATTTATCTATAAATTTATTTGTGTTAGTTAAAACAGTTTCTTCATTTATATCTTCATCATTGTCAAGTTCAGCTATTGTTAATAATTCAGAAAGTGTATAGTTTGAAACATTTGTATCAAGACTAGTCATAAGATTATTATAGATATTGTTTTTAATAAAATAAAAATAATTAATATATATTGGTGCCTTTTTTTCAGTGCTCTTTTTTCAGCTTACGTAATTTCTATTTTTTCTTCAATCGGTTTTGTTTCGTTATCTCGTCTTAATTTTTCTCTAAAATGATAAATAAATAACTCTTTAATTTCCTTTTTTACATTTATACCTTCACATACATCAAATTTTAAAACCCTTTCTGGAATTGTTGACAAACCCGAACCTCTTTTTGAATGAGTTTTACCTTTAAATAAAATCTCTTCCAAAGCATAAACAAGCGGAGAATTATAATCATCAATTACTTCACGTTCTATATAATATTCACCAATATACGTGTATCTATTTGTATTCCCATCTGAATGAACTTTGTAATATTTTTTGGTTTCAGGTTTATTTTTTATTAAACCGATGCCTTCAATTTTGTTTATCGAATTATTCATTTCAATAACAAATACCGGAGAATTATAATATATTTTTGGCGACATTTCTGAAGGACAACAATACATACATTTTAATCCATGTTTTGCTCGATATTCATAATTTTTAATTAATGTTTCTTTATTAAATCTAGTTGTTACAATTGTATACATTTTAGCTTAATTTTTAATAATTATATTTTTGTTTTTCAATTTTAAATAAAAATATATGATATGAATTGTTGTTTTTGCGGACCTGTTAAAAATTGCGGGCCTTATTTATTAAAGGTTTTTAATAATATTGAAAAATTGGCTTCTCTCTTTGAGGACTATATGATAGTTATTTATTACGACCATTCAACTGATAATACTCTTCAGATTTTGAGAGAATATCAGTTAAAGAATCCAAAACTTATATTTTATGTGAATGAAAAACCTACGTCACCTTTTAGAACTCATAATATAGCAAACGCTCGTAATTTTTGCTTAAAATACATAAGATCTAATATTCAAAGATTTCCATTTTTTATTATGATGGATTTTGATGATGTAAATTGTAAAGAAGTTAATATTCAACCTCTTAGAAAATATTTATATAGTAATAGTTGGGACGGACTTTCTTTTAATTCAAGTCCAGCTTATTATGATATATGGGCTCTCTCTATTTATCCATATTGTTTTAGTTATAATCATTTTAATGACAATTATAATTATCATGGTATAATAAAAAATTATGTAATGAGTAAATTAAATAGTTTAAAACCCGGACAGCTATTATCATGTATATCGTCTTTTAACGGGTTTTCGATTTATAGAACAAATAAGTTTTTGGATACATATTATGATGGAAGAGTAAGGTCAGATTTATTTTCAAAAAAACTGTTAGACTCGCACGCAAAAGCGCAAAAATCCAGAAATCTAGTATATAGAGATTATGGACATATTAAGGGTCGATTTGAAGATTGTGAGCATAGAGCATTTCATCAAATGGCAAGAAAGAAGTCTGGAGCAAGAATAATGATTTCGTCTGAAATTTTATTTTATTAATTATTGTATATATAAAATGAATTGTTGTATTTGTGGACCTGTAAAGAATTGCGGACCTTATTTAAGAAAGGTTTTTGATAATATTGAAAAAATAGGTTCTCTCTTTGACGATTATAAAATATTAATTTTTTATGATAAATCTAATGATAACACATTAGATATATTAAAAGAGTATCAATTGAAAAATCCAAGGTTATTATTTTACGTGAATGAAAAATCTACATCACCTTTTAGAACACATAATATAGCATATGCTCGCAATCATTGTTTAAAATATATAAGACAAAACGTCCAGACGTATCCGTATTTTATAATGATGGATTTTGATGATGTAAATTGTAAAGATATAAATACTGATCTTGTCAAAAAATCTTTAGAGAGACAAGATTGGGATTGTTTATCGTTTAATACAATGCCCATATATTACGATATATGGGCATTGTCAATTAAACCATTTTATTTTAGTTATTTACATTTTAATCAAAGTAATATATTTAATCACAATACATTAAAACTATATATAGATAATGTATTAAAAAAGGTACCAAAAAATAGTTTATTAAGTTGTCTCTCAGCATTTAATGGGTTTGCTATTTATAGAACAAATAAATTTTTGGATACATATTATGATGGTAGAATAAGATTAGATTTATTCCCAAAACATTTTATAAATGAAAGTTCAAAGGTAACAAATTCAAAAATTATTTATAAAAAATACGACGTCGTTGATGGTAGATATGAAGATTGTGAACATAGGTCGTTTCATTTACAGGCTATTAAAAATTCTGGAGCTAGAATAATGATTTCACCAGAAGTATTATTTAAATAATATAATATATATATAAATATGATATCATTTAATATAAATAAAAAACAAAAAGAACAAAAAGTACAATCTAAGAATGAGATTATAAAAAAAATTCATAATTTTAAACTTATTAACATACCATTTAATTTAAAATCATCTTATAATTCAATAATACCATTAAAAACATTTACATGTTGGCATACAAAAGATTTACCACAATTAATGAAACAAAACTATGAAATTTTAATTAATATGCACCCAATGTTTGAACATAATATATTTGATGAAAATGATTGTAGAGAATTTATTAAAACACATTTTGATAATTTTGTATTAGAAGCATATGATAGATTAATTCCGTCATCATATAAATCAGATTTGTGGAGATTTTGTGTATTATATATAAATGGTGGTATTTATTTTGATATAAAATTTATGTGTGTAAATAATTTTAATTTAATAGCATTAACAGATAAGGAATATTTTGTTAAAGATAGAGATGGTTGGGGTAATGGAACATTAACTGGACTTATATCAGTTAAACCAGGTAATGAAATAATGTTAAAATGTATAAGACAAATTGTTGTAAATGTAAGAAATAAATATTATGGTAATAATGCTCTTGAGCCTACTGGTCCAAACTTATTAGGTAAGTATTTCACAAATGAAGAAAAACAAAAAATGGAAATGCGTTTCGCAAATATAAATATTCCAAATTTCATGGATGAATGGGTTATTATTTTTAATAATACAATAATATTGAGACAATACAATAATTATAGAAAGGAACAAACAAAAAAACATTATTCAGAATTATGGAATGAAAGAAAAATTTATACATAATTTATACATCAATTTCTTGATAAAGTCTATCACTCATAATTGTATATCTCTCGTTTTCCAAACTCCTCAATAGTAAAGACCAAGGAGTACCTGACTGAAGAGCATTCATACCTTGTTCACAGAAGAGGTTAAGCAGAGCCGGGCTAAAACCTGACATCATTGAAGCATTCGGTTGGTTGGAAAGAGCAGGAAATCCAGAAGTGCTTCTAAGATTCCAGAAGAGAATATGAGGGGGCTTGTAGGGTGTTCCATGAACTCGAATACCAGCTGCTTCATACTTAGCCTTCATAGTTTCATATAAGGCTTGTTTGTTACAACCGTCTCCAGCATCCATCTGCATATCAGACAAGATTACAAGGATTAGATCTTGAACATCTTCTGGAGCCATTTTGTTTTCAATAATCGCATCCAAAATGGTGTCAAGCGCCGCATGGAAATTGGTATTCTCTCCAAATGGAGCACGGTTAACGACTTCCACTTGAGAAATAAAATCAGAATAAGGCTCCAAATTAACCCAAGTAGGCTTTGAAGTGAAGGTCAACACGCGCTTACCTAGAGCGGACTTTTCAGCAATACGAATACCGAGAGCAATCGCAACATTCCTCGGATCACCATCCATTGACCCAGAAACATCAGCCATACAAATCATATTACCAAGTCCGCCAGTCTGAGTAGAATTATCGCGCCATTGTGAGTTGAGAAGGTCTTTTTCAACCTGAGATCCTTTTCGCAGCAACTGAATGGCTTGCTTAGTAAAATCAGCCATACCAACACGTTTACCCTTCATTTCAACTTCACCTCTAACAGCTTTTTGGACATGTTCTTTAAAGTGTTGAGAACATTCTACTCTATCAGTACTGTCAGGACAACGAACCTCACCATTATTTTTAACATTCAAAAATGCCTTCTTTTGCTTTGTTAGCGTAATAGATGTTGTCTTACTAAAGTTAATATTAGCCCATTCATGAGCACATTGCTTAACTTGAACGGTGTCAATATGTTTATTAAGAGCTGACAAAACCTTACGATATTCAGTCTTACACTTTAGTATTGCCTTTTGTCTACTAACATCATTATTAGCAGTGGCTAAGAAATGACTAAAATAGTCGGTGGAAAGACTCTCGAATAACCACCTAAAAGACGACTTTTCTCTAGGAACCCATTTAGCAGCCAATGAAATATCAGTTGAATTAGAAACAAAATTGGCGTAATCTTTGCTAAGCTGTTTATTTGTAAGATTTATAGCATATTGAATTAAGGGATGACTGGCAGCATCACCTTGACTCTTACAGTATTCGCAAAAATATTTAATATCCTTCCATGAACCATATTGATGAACAGACTTGTCCCCGAGATCTACTAAACACTTTAAAGCAAATGTAGATAGATGAGGGGAGAAATTGAACCAAGTATGAATCATCATATAAGTTAGAGTGTATTCACCCTTTCCATCAATTATATCGCGTGTGTGACCAATCATTTTATAGAGAATAGAAAGGTGACCTCTAGCAACTTCCTTTTCAGGGAGCGTTCCATTTTTAACTTGATGACTAAGAACTTCTAAAAGTTGTACAAGTTTAGTTTTAAGAGGCGTGATATTTGTAGTTCTATTTAATTGAAAACTTAACTGGAGAATTTGTTCTTGAGTCGAATTAGACCATCCATATTCTACATGACCATTCTCTCCAATTTGAGCGAGATTATAATTATCTAGTGCGTTTATGAGTGCTGCCATTTGTTATGTTATAGTATATAAACTCTAGTCTTTATATCTTTTTTTAATTGTTTTTTTATTAGTATTTGAACGTAGATATATTTTTTTTGTTACGTTATTTGGGTCATTTTTTTTAAGCTCTAATGATTTTTCATAAAAAACAAAAATTAAATCATTAAGATCTTGAAACATGCTAATTGTTTTTTCAAATGATACAGCATCTATATTTTTAACAATATTCAGATAATTTCTCTCTTCATTTGAATATAATAAAAAATTTTTAACCTCATCAGCATCCAATAGTATATTGTATTTTAAAATAGATAGCAATGAATATCTTTTATTATTATCAATAGCAGAATCCTTAAGTATTTGAATTATTTCTTCTCTTGAAATATAATTGGGACTCGACATTAAAAACGATTCTTGATTTGTTTTTTCTATCTCATTTTCCCTATTTACATAAATAAACTTCAGATTAACATAATATAAGTCATCTTTGTAAAAATCTTGATATAATTTGTCTGTTTTTTCAAAATTATTTATCCATTCATCATTTAATTCATTATCCATAATATATTATAAAAAGCACATATAATACATTATAATATTTAACTTATTAAAATTTCATTTAATAACGTTCCCAATATCTATCATTTTCATTGGTATCATCTTCATATTCATCATCATCTGATGCTTCATATTCATCATCCATTCTTTCCAAATATGCTTCTTCTTCTTCCCAATTTGGTGATTTAAAAGTTCTTTCCCAATTATCATACCCATGTAAATCAATATATTCCTTTGTTCTTCTTTCATGTAAATCACATAAAGCACATAATACATCATATGCCATTTCATTCTCAGTTTTTTCAGGTTTTTTATTAAGAGGTGCTTCACCATATTCAAGTTTAGACCTACCTGTTAATGGATCTCGTGATATAGTAGCCCATCCTGGTTTAGGTTTTTTTATATTTTCTCGAATTATAATTTCATTTTGGGTTTTATCATTTTCAATTGAATTTTTTAATTTTGCTAAAAAACTATTACTAGTTGTTTCTTTTGTATTTTTACTATCTTGTTTAACTAAAGTAGGAAAATTATCAATACATAATGCTTTCGTAAGTCTTTCTGACTCTAATCTATCATGTTCTTCTTTTCTATTTTTTTCGTCCAAAGCTCTCCTTTCAATAGTTTCCTTACTTTCTCTATTTGTCATTGAATTTCGTTGATATCCATTATTATAATTCATTTGAGGTCTATCATTAAACGATTTTTTAAAAGAGTTCCCTTCGCTTTTAAATGAATTATTTTCATTTTTTGGACTTCCTTCTCCGTCCTTAATTTTATCATCTTCATTTTTAAATGTACTATTTTCTTCAATTTTAAATCTATCTTCATTTATTTTATTTTTGTTATTTTTATTGTTATTTTTTTTGGGTTCTTTATTTGTAGAAGCTTCTTCTGCTAATGCTCCAAAACGTGAATTCTGTTTAAAAAGATTATTCATTATAATTAATTTATTTATATACGGTTGTTATAATATAATATAATGTGTATCTTTTAAATACATTTAATATACATTTAAATAAGTAAATCTAATAAGTAAATCTAATAAGTAAATCTAATAAGTAATTTAAAGATAATCTATTATAATAATTTATCTCCTTACAGCAAGCAATTTATTAGTATACTGTTCACTACGTTGAAAAAACAGATTTTATATATATTTATAGGAGGTCGCAATTATTATTTTTAAATTTTAATTTTAATTTAAAATTGAAACTATTTAATACATTATAGTTATAATTATAAAATTATTTATATTATAACAATGTTCAATAGAGTTCATCATTTTATTAAAAATATTACTCTTAATTCAGGACTGAATCGAGAGAAATTTATTAATAATAAAAAAATTGTAAATAGAATTGTAAATAAAAATAAAAATAAAAACAACAATATGATTATTGTTAGAAAAATGAGTACATGTTATGGAAATGATGATGATGATAATAATAATAATAATAATAATAATAATAATAATAATAACTTTCTTTACATGTTTATTATGGCTTCAGGAGTATATATTTCACACAGTTTTGATAAAAAAAGATAAAAAATTAATTTACATTATTATTTATAAAATTTAAATTAATCTAATAACAACCAGTTTTCAGGAAGACAAATGTATGTATAGTAACTTTTTTTACCTAGATATTTATACTCGTCATTTGAGATGCTAAATTTTTCTACTCTTACAGAACCGTGATTTTTGTGTTTGTCTCTGTCTGTGTATAAAATATCTGGCTTTGAATGTATAATAAGTTGATCGTTAATAGTTTTTGACTCATCTGAATCATCATAAACAACTGCGCCATGTCCCTGATCATTTACATCGTCTTTATACCTTGCCAAAAGTAAGGTTCCTTTGGGATATCTCTTTTTCATGTCAAATTTTTCCAGTCTCTTTCTTTGAAATAAATATAAAAACCAAGCGCCAGTTCCACCTGGATATTTTTTATATAATTCTTTATATTTTCCGTTAATGTTTCCATTTAACCCGGGTATGCTTAAACATACCTTTCTTCTCAATAAATTTATAAATCCAACACACGCAATTGATTTGTCGTTTTCATTTATTTCATTTGATGACGGTGCACGGCTGTTTTCGCACCAAAACTTATCAGTTCCATTGAAAGAATCTAATTCCGAATCGTACCATCTAAATGGCGTCCCGATTAGAGATGATGAATAATTCATAACATTAGTTAAACTATATTGTTCCATTTTGATTTTCGTTAATCTATTTAACTTAACGAAAATTGCTTTCAATTTTAAATTGTGAATCCATATATGAAGTTGAAATAAAAAAAATAATTATTTATATTGTGGTCAATGTTTATAATGGTTCATATTTTGTATTTCATATATTTATATTTTTTATCTTTTAAATATCATCTACATCAATAATGTCACCATCATCAGTATCAATTATAGAAGCACCACCAGCTTTTGAAGCCTTAATTTGCGCCTCAATTAAATCTTGATATTCTTGCGTTTTTTCATTTCCAAAAGTGAATCCTTGTTCAGATTCTTCTTCATCATCGCCTCCAAGTACCCTAGTATCATTGCTAATAAATCGAGACCAATTAACACTAGTAATATTATTTTTTAGTTTACTTTTATCAGTGTCATTATAAACTACAATAATATCACAATTCAAAATCTTTCCATCCTGTTCTTTTTCCCATTCACGCGTTCCAACAAGCATCCATGTTCCATTACCAATAAAATTGTCGCGTTTATTTCTACCGCTAAATTTACCTCTAATATGACAAAGCATTTCAGTGCCATCTATTGTATTAACTTGACACTGTTTGCCGCCGTATATTTTCGTAACTTGGGCGTATATTTCAGCCGGTTCTTGAGATATTCTTAATTCATTATCATGTTTGCCAAAGCTCTTACGAGCAAAACCCTTAGCTTTATTTCCTCCAGCGTTCTTGACCATTTTCGTATATATATTATATTGTTTATAATTCTCTTTAAATTGATTTCAATTTTATTTTAAAAAAGAAATTAAAGCAATTAAAGAAATCCAGCACCTCTTAAATTCATTTTACTTTTTTCTGTTAAATTATAAATTGATTTTACTTGTAAAGCAAAATTAAAATTACTATTATGTAAATTTACAAGATTCCCCTTTTGATTTACCAATTTTACTGTTATTCTTGAAATATCAACTGGGCCAAAATATTCTCTCTTTTTATAAATAAAATTTGCGTTACTATCGAACGTTGGTGAAAATAAATTACTATTTATTGGAATAACACCTAATATATTTTCTTTTAAAAATGTCCCATTACCCATTCCATATGTATTTGTTAATGGTTGAGAACCTGTATAATCATCTAAACAAAAATATAAATAATTTGAATATGTATTATTAAATATTGATTCAGATGTATATGAGTTTAAACCACCATATACAATTTCTCTAAAACCCATTAAATATCCCATAGTACTAACATAATCAACAACTGGTAAGTCTTCCCTTTTTGGTGGATTTACACCATAATCAATAGGAATTCGATTTGAAAAGGGATTTGCACATGCTGGTTTTGCCGGATTTTTCTGAACCTGGTTTGGATCATTATATGCGTCTTTACCTGTTACAATCATTGTAAAAGTATGTGTGCTATTTGTAATTGTTGTTTTACGATTTGAAATATCAATTGTTACTTTAAATCTACCAACAGCAGGGCTGCCACTATATGTTCCTAATTGATCGTTTATAGCTTTAGTTAGTGCTTCTGGAAAACTTGCTTCAGGTAAAAGGGTTAAAGCAAATAATTGTATGTCAAATGGTGAATAATTACCAGCCGGAATTGTT
>Ga0209500_10002780_pt1 | contig 12205 bp, 14 predicted proteins | sample S_140212_EF_Meta_FD_187323 | JGI IMG/M metagenome (GOLD analysis project Ga0209500, IMG submission 187323) | Freshwater microbial communities from Lake Simoncouche, Canada to study carbon cycling - S_140212_EF_MetaG (SPAdes) (version 2) | ecosystem: Environmental > Aquatic > Freshwater > Lake ...
GTTGATGTGCTGACCCTTGCGTATCCAATTGTTCTTGGCATTTGGAGTGACCTTGTGACCTTTTGTGCTTTTTAGGGTGTCCTTTGCGAACTATAACACAAACACCCTTTACAAACACCTTGCCACAAGTTTTCCTGGTGGTTCTCTCCTGTGCTTCGTTCCGTAGGGTTTTCATACACCTCTGTGACCCTGTGACGAGTCAGTCAGTCTCCCGTCTGTCTGTCCAGTGTCTAGTTGACTCTGTTCCTCAGTTCAGGTGGTTTATTGAATAGTTCTCCATCCATACATCCAGCACCTCTTCTGGGGTTTCTAGTTCCTTGTCGGTGTATTGGTTCATAAAGAGCAGGTCCCATATTTCCCAGTGGATTTGATCGATCTGTTTAGGTAGTCCCTCATATCCTTGTATTGCCTCCGCATCCTTGATGCTCTCGTTTATTAGCAGTAGGGATTTGAGGACTAGTTCCATTTTTCCTTTGAGGATCGGCATTCTGTCCCATTTGTCCTCGTCTCCTGGTCCCCATTCACTTGTGACTCTGTGATTCTGTTTTGTCACAGGGTCACTGGTGCTTGGTGTTTCTTCAAGCATCCATAGAAGTGTTTTGCGTAGCAGTTTCCTTATTGGCATTGGTTTTTCCTTCTTTTATCCATTCTGCATCAGTCAATCACCAAATGCATTCTTCCGTTGACCCAGCATTCCTTTATTTCTCTTCCTTTGTGGTCTTTTCCTCTGGAGGGTGATGGTTCTGATTTTCTAGTGATTTCTCGTCCAAACCCTTTACCTGCATTGCCTTTTGCCATACAGGTTTCAACGGCAATCGTTAAAGAGTCCTTCCGTTCGGTTCTTGGTTTTTGGTTCGACTCTCTAAAGAATTGAGTTTTATAGTTTTGAGTAGATAGAACTTGTTGCGTCGTCCTTGTCGTTTCGACGGGTATTGATGGGTTCTTTCTTGACGACTTGTAGTTTCCAGCAATTGTTCTTGGTCTGTGTGCGTCTAGTGCCTCTTCGTGGGTGGGGAGGGCATACCAATAGTCCCTTTTATATCGGTGCTTCCATTTTTGCTCTCTTCTTACCCTGTTGGTCTCTTCCAGTTCTTTGAGTGCTCTCTGGATGCTCCTAGTGCTGACTTCAACCAGGAATTCTCGTGATAGTTGGTCTCGGAGTTGATTTGCTGGGAGTCGTGTCCAGGCTGTGCCTTTGTCGTCAACCTGTCCTCCTCGTCCATTTCGGGCAACATTGATCCATCCTCTGACTACCCCTAAGCAAAGGGATGCCAGTGGTGATAAAGGGTTTTCCATAGCAAAGCAGGACCTATGTGGTCGGTTTGTTTTTTGGGGGGTTGACCCTCGTGCCCAGAGATCCTTTAATGGTTCAGTGCTACCTGATTTCCCCGTTTTGGTGGATCTCTCGGAACCCCTTCCCGATGTCAGTCGGGGAGGGGTTTCGTCTTTTAGACGACTACGAGTTGCTGTTGTTTTATCGGATATTCGGGTTGATGTCCATAGTCATCGGTCAAGTGCGTTTAGGTTTTTATGGCTACCGTGTCGGATGATTTACGGGTCAGTCAAGTGTCCATAACGCATCAATCAAGTCAGGTTTGGTCTTTATGCGTTATTTGCGGTTATATCTGGGTTTTGGTCTGTCCAGTGATTTCTGGTTGACCGTTCAGGTGGGTTGACTGACGGGTGATTTATTGGTCTTTCCCCTTGCTACAACTGCTTTTATGCATTTCTGGTGAGTTATATGAAACTTGACGGGTGACTGGTGATTGATACTTGATTGATGCTTGACTCTTCGTTAAAACAGGGGGACGACCCCTTTTATCCTTCCTTCTAATGGCTCTTCCTCCTTATCAACCCGATGGTTCCTTCCCCATCCCGTCTCAGGAGTTAACAGCAAAGGACCTGGTGGATCGTTATGGGGTTTCCAAGCAAACCCTCTATACCAGGCTCTCTACGATTGGTGTCACGGGGTCTAAGAGGGGGAAACAGGTTTGGTTCGATCAGTCTGAGGTTTTCCGTTTGGATGCCGCCCACCATTATTTGTCTATTGGGTATGGACTGAAAGACCTTAAGGAGGCATGTGGTTCCTTTGATATAGATGCCTTACCTATTGATCCTCCTACTCCTGTGGTTGGTCTAGGTCAGACCGAGTTGGTCATCGCACCTGCTCAGGAGAGAGTTGTTCTTGCTTTGACTACTGCGGTCCGTCAGGCATTGGAGGCTAGTCAACCTGTTCCTACGAGGGATCCGTTGCGTTCTTATCGGCTGCTGCAGGAGGCAACCGAGAACAAATATCAATTGACCTCTCAGTCCTTAAGGGAAATCTTGGAGGTGGCCCAGTCAACTATCAACTCCTTTTCAAGTGAGGTTTCTAGGAATGGGTTTCTCCTTAAAAGAGTTGGTCCTGGTAAGTGGAGGGTTTTCAGGGATGAAGATGTCTTATCTGAGGCTGCTTGACGCATGATTGATGGGTGGTTTATTCGTTGTAAACCCTGTTCTCGTCTTGGTTTCTTGCTTTATCTGTGACTTTGTGCCGTTTATTTGTGTCACAGAGTCACTTGGGTTCCAGTAGGTCCAGCAGTCGTCCGTTTTCGTCCACCAGTCGGTGTCTTTTCCCCGTGCTCCGTGCTCTGTTTTTTGCTGACTGATAGGCAGAGGGTTGGTGGTGGACTGTCTGGTAGTGGTTCCATCGACCAAATTGATCTTGATATTCGATCTCAACTTTGGTGGACATAAGACCTAAATACTCGTAGAGGTTCCTCTTATAAGGCTGGGGTGCAGAGAATGGCAAGTATTTCGGGTAGATCTCCGTTAGAAATAATCAAAGAGGCAGTTCGTGCCAGAAATAAAAGGTTGATCCTTGATGCAGTCACTCCTTTTTATATCTTCCGCACGGACAACCAGCAGGTCTTGGCTCGTGGGGTTATGGGTTATGACGCTGCTCGTGATAAGGCAAAGCAAATCCGCAGTCAGCATGGTTTGAGGTGGGATCAGGTTAGTTTTAAATCAGAGAAGAAACCAGCAGATAAACCTGTGAGGCAGAACTTCGGCAAAGGTATTGTAAAACAACCTGGAGAGCACATATACGCAACTCCATCAAATAATCTTTCTCGTATTAGATTACAAAGAAAAGATTGGGATGAATAAGTATGGGTTAAATACGATATGGAAGAGACCTTATACGACTTGGATTGATGGTTGATTGATCGGTTGCCTCGTCTTATATTTGGTTTTTCGTTTAGTTCTCTGAGTTTTGGTTATTTCATTTATAAAATCAATATTTACATATTCATTATAAAGTTTTTGGGTGCATTCAGTAATCTTTGGTTTATTATTTTATATTGATTGACGACTGATTGTTTGTTCAGGGTTCTATCAGTCATCCGTCCTGATCGACCAGATCTGTTATTTTATTGACATTACCAGCATTTATTAATTTTTGGATGAATGCATTTGATTGTTCAGCATTTATTATGTTCGATGGGTTTTCAATGACTTCTTTAATTGATTTACCCTCAAGTTGTGTAACACCCCTAGAGTTTCGACCTGCCCAATGACGGAGTATCAAAGTCCCTTCTATCAATCTTTCCTCATACATAGAAACTAATGATGTATTAAATATTTTCCCAGGATTTATGCCTATAAAATAGAATAAGAATACACTTTTTTCCATCGATAAGAATTCAAGCATTTTATCAATATTATAGGCTTTCGGGTTTGAGTCAAGAACCATAATTTTAGTTTTTATATCTGTTTCTGTATGATATGACTCAAATATTTTTGTATAATCTCCTAAACTATTTTCCGTAGCAAATCTAGGTTGGGTCATATGGCTGTGCACAAGTGATTCAATTAGTTCAATTCGCAATTTTTCGTCTTCTCCTGCTATAAGGTATTCAATAATCCGACCTCTGATATTTACATTTGGGATGCAAGATGCTATTAGAATAACTTGATTGTTTTGTTTTACCTTATGATCTAAATCACTTTTAAGCATTTTATACTCTTCGGATTTTATGAAATGTTCTGATCGGGTGACTGACTTTTCTATATTCTTCCTACTGGTAGATGAGATTTGATACTCATGGCCTGTTCCTACTATTGAGTTGGTTGCATCAACTAATCTGGGTAGGTTTTCATCAAATCCAATGGAATCATGTATCAAATACAGTCGATAAAAGTTTGATGGTTTATTCTCTATTTTATTAAAATCTCGCATAATATCAGACCCATTAAAACTTCCTTTGATATTATTCAAGGAAAGTTCTTGGGATGAGTGACTTATTTTTTTTAGAAATGTGCTGTTGCTTATTAACAGGTAGTTCCTAGTTGGACATACAACACAAACAAAGAAAGGTTTTGAGTCATATTTTTGTAAATTAGATAGTGCTAGTATTGTATTACTAAAACCATTGGTCTTTGATTGACTGAACCGAATGGAAATAGAATTATTATAGTAGACCGAGCGATCTTTAATCATTGAGAACTTCTCTACTACTAAATCTGTTAATTTAGTTTTATCATTAATTCCATCCTGATCAGAGATGAATTTCACTAGGCTATCGATTTCTTGGTTCATTTAATTGTCATTAAATAAGATCTTTTGCATATTATCTTTATCTTTGTTGGTTTTCTTTTCTCTTTTTTGTTCTGCCATCTGTGAATTGAGTGTATTGCGTTCCCAGAATACTCCTCCTGAGTATCCTTGAATTGATTTATCAGTTTCTGATTGCATTAGTCGTTTCTCTGTCCATATACAATATTCTTCATTCATTTCAATACCAATATATTGTCGATTAAGTTTCTTTGCTACAACAGAAGTTGTGCCTGATCCTAAGAATGGGTCAAGAACAATTCCTTGTTCAGGACAACTTGCCAGAATAAGTTTTGCTATAAGTTTTTCTGGTTTTTGCGTTGGATGGTCTGTGTTTTCGGGCATTGACCAGTATGGAATTGATATATCATCCCAGAAATTACTGGGATGAGTCAACCTAAAGTTTCCGTTTTCTGTCGATTCCCAGTCCTTTGGCTCTCCATTTTCCTTATATGGTGCTATTACTTTCCTTTTTTGCTTAACTGCTTCAACATCAAAATAATATTCATTACTTTTTGTTCCAAACCAAATATCCTCTGTTGAGTTTTTCCAATTTGTTTTTGATCCTCTTCCTTTTTCTCTTTGCCATGTAATACGACTTCTAATTTCAGTATTTTCTTTCATTATTTGATAAAGGCAAAATGTGCTTTTCCAGTCACCACAAATATATACTGATCCATTTGGTTTAAGAACTTTTAGCAACTTTGGAAACCAACTTCGCAAGTATTCTAGGTATGTCTGATCGTCACTCTTCGAGAATTTTACACCATGAAAGTTTTTATCAAGATTGTATGGAGGATCAATTACCAGTAAATCTACAAAGGATGAAGGCAAATGGTCTATTATTTTCAATAGATCCGAACAGACTGTTTTATTCATTAAATCTTCAGTTTTGATATTCTGCGTCGGGTATACGATTTTCTTTATGTGATGTTCCCGTTCAATATTACTAATTGTTAGGGTCCTGTTTCTTGGTGCTCTTTGTTTTTCCATCGACTACAGGGAATCCATTTCTTGTTAGATATGTTTCATTGTAACACCTCTCATTGCTTTATCCATATCAGTGTTGTCTCCCAGTTCTTGTGGGTGTAGTGGAAATCATAGTTCCTATGAGTAGATACGGACACTGAGGATGGTGCCAGTGTGTTGAAGGTTCTGTCCCAGAGTGTGAAACCTTCTTGTTCGGCAATTCGAGCAAGGATGAAATCCATTGAGACCATTCCCGTTTCTGCTCTCCTTGAGGCATTCATTTTCATAATTACGGGGTGGAACTGGTATTCCTCTGTGACCTTGTGATCTGTGTTAGTCGCTGCCGAATTTTTTGGTTGTTGTTTTAGTGCTTCTCCCATTGCAGCAGTCCATGACTCCTCTGTTGGGTCTGCAGTCATTCTCAGCATGAGTGGATAAAAAACCTTGTCCTTGACTGAAGACCTTTTTATTAGTCGGTGATAGTTCCTAAATGCCTGTCCCATCATTTCTTCCCATTCGGGCTGCTTCATGTTGCTCAGGTCGTCTGGTTCGTTCGTGTAGAGGTCAGGGCAGTTCAGGTATGGAGGATCCGTGATGACGGCATCAAATGTCTCTCTCTCGTCCTGGAGGGGTGTCATAGAGATCCCGTCTTCGTTGTATAGGTGCAGGTTTCCCTCGTCCAGGTGCTCGTCGACGACCTCCTGTATTCGATCAATCAGGCGGGGGTTCAGGTCAAACCCATGCATTTCCATCCCCATCCATAGACCTGCGATCAGGTTCGTGCCTTTACCGCAGAAGTTGTCGAGGACTCGTGATCCTGGTCTTCTTACGAAGTATTCCAGCAGAAACAGGCTGTGGTCCACGAAACCTGAGTAGTTAGGCATCTCTCTGCCCGTCACATCTCCCTTTATGACCCTGCATTCGGTGTGTTTAGTGACCTGACGGCAGATCCTTGACAGATCGTGGTGCTCCCGATCAAATCTCATCACCGAGAAGGGCACTCCCCACTTCTCTTTAAGTTCTGCGACCAGTTGGGATTTGTCTCGGTCAGTGGAGACCTCAATATTCGCTGTGTCGATATGAAACCGCAGGGTTTGTCGTGGGTCCTCTCTGGATAGTTCTCCGACCCTTCTCTGGACAGCAGGTGCTTGCCTAGTGAGGTTCAGCAGATCGTTCAGGTTCCTGCGGGCATATTCAGTCCCTCTGAGGGCATTGCGAACCTCTGGGGACAGGTCTGCGACCTGTCTTTTCTGTCGGTATTGCTTTTCGGATTCCCCCAGTCGCAGGGCAAGGTCTTTGGTCGTGTAGCTGCTTTCGTTGCCAGTGAACTGGTTTGATCCCCTCTTGCGTCTTTGACCTAGTGATTCCAAGATCCTTTCTCGTTCCCTTATGTGTTCTGCCCCAGAAATGTAACAAAGTTCATTTCTCACTAGGTTCTCGTCAATTTCTATTAATTCTCTCTGCAGGTCCTCTTCGTTGAACACCTTTGCTTCAATCGTGCTCCATCCCAGATTTATGGCTGCTTCTAGTCGGTGGGCACCAGCAATCAGGGTGTAGTCCTCGTCAACAGAAATTGGGTTGATGATCCCGATCTGTTCATAGGACTGCATAAGTTCCAGGACCTTGACCTTATCCAGTTCCCGCATTCTTTCCCCCACTCTTATTGCTGTAACTGGTATTTGCGTGAGCACTGGGGTTCTAAGGGCTAATTCATTATGACTGGAAATTTCGGTGAGGACCAGTTTTTAACAAGAACTTGTTTATCCCCTAAATCACCCGTCACAAAGTCACTGAATTATTTGTAGTCGGATCTCTAAGTAAAAAGTTAAGAGTGCCACTTTGAGGTCTGGACCTGTTGACATGTCCCTTAATCCGTGCTATATTACTTGTAATTGAATATTCCTGCAGGTTCACCCCTGATCTTACAATACGCAGACATTCCCTCCCTGTGTTGGTTGAGTAACCTCGACTTTCTGTTGCTCCTTATCCTTACTTATCCACCAGTTTTCTGGTTCAACGATAAGTAAAAAACGAACGAACCTAGAAAACTGAATATAGAAAAACGGAGATATTCCTATGAATAATCCTATTCGGGTTTATTATAACCCTGACTTCATTGCGACTTGTATTACCAATTTATTCGACGATCCTTTTTGGGACGAGGATAATGATGGTAAGGTTAGAGAATTAAGTGATGCTAATAGGCTCACTTATCTTTCTTCTACTTTACCTTCTTTGGGTTTCTTTAACTTAACTATTGGAAATAAACTAGTTCCAATACAAGTAAACGGAAACATTGCTCGGGAGATAAATCAGAAAGATCTTCGTGACTTTGTGATTTATCTACTCAACCGAGTTCCAAATGGTAATAAAGTTCTTGATCGTATGACGATTAAGTATAATAACTTCTTCGATGAGAAGGTTCTTACTTCTTTGCGTTGCATAGATAGAGAACCTCTCAAAGATACTCGTTATTGTGCTTATCGTTATTACCAGAATGGTGTTGTAGAAGTTAATTCCAAGTGTGACTCTGTGAAACTCTTATCTTATGACGATCTTGATGCTCTTGTTTGGGATGATAGAGTTATTGATAGGCAGTTTGATACAAATAGTATTTGTGACTTCGACCAAGATACTTTTTTGGGAGATATTACAAATAATCCTGGTAATCATTTTCATAAATGGTGCCAGAACCTATGTAAATCACAGGATCACAAAGGTGTTTGGACCTTTAATCAAAACAGATTTAAGGCACTTGCATCTGGATTTGGTTATTTACTGCACCAATATTGGGCTGATTACAAATGTGTAATCTTTATGGATGAAGACATGAAAGAAGGTGAAGCAAACGGACGAACTGGTAAATCAGTTGTTCTTAATGATGCTTTATCTCACGCTTTAAAAAGTGAGGTAATCGATGCTAAGACCGTTTCTAAAAAGAAAACAAGTGGTTCTACTTTCTTGTTTAACTTCTTAACTCCATCCACCGAGTATGTGTGTTTTGATGATGCTTGCGAAGACTTTGATTTCTCATCGTTATTCTCAATCATTACTGGACCACTTCTGGTAAATCGTAAGTATGGAACTATGTTCCAATTCAACAAGAATGAGAAACCTAAGATGAGTATTTCATCTAATCATCCCATTCTTGGTGAAGGTGCTTCTTACGAAGATAGGCAACACATTGTTTCTGTTGGTGGTTTTTATCGTTTCAATAAAATGGAATTGAATAAATCACCTGATAAGATACATGGTGGTTTCTTGTTCGATGAAGATTGGGGGGATGAAAATTGGAAAGAATTTGACTCTTTCTGTGCTAATGCTCTTATTTACTACCTAAAAAATGGTTTAGTAAATACTGGTGTTGGGGATAAATACAGGCTGAACAAACTTACTGTTTCAGTTGGTTCTGGTTCCCTTGTTTCTACACTTCATAGATTCCTAGAGACTAATGTAGGTAAGGAAACTTACTCCCATTATGTTGAAGGAATGGATGAGGATCTGAAATCAGTATGCCTTCGTGACTTTGTGGAGGATTCTGTAAATGGTGAAACATTTACTCCTCAACAAATTACTTCTGGACTTCATCTAGTTTCCAAACATTTCTCTTACAACATAAATGTAGGATTAAAACCAAGACCTCAAAGAAGGTTTGGTATTGATAGAAAAGGTGTGGACTTGTTTGTTATTACAGACAATAAAAACCCTTTCCTAAAACCTGCATCTGTTAGTAATGATGAAATTGTAGAAGAACTTTAAGACGAAGTTTTGGCAGTTTTTATTAAAAAATAAACCTGTTTAAATACTCTGGGGAAGTTTTACTACTTCCCCTTTTTTTTACTTATTCTGGGGTATTTTTATCCCAGAATTTTTTTATTATGAGTTAGATGCAGAGAACGAATGAACCCACTTTTGTAGGTTAGGGTAGTTAGTCATTTTTCATTTTCAGTAATCGTATATTGTTGATTTACATAATCCCATAAATCTTCCATTCCTCCTGAGAAACCAAGTTCTATGGCTTCCTCGTCATTCATAGTTTCCAGTTCATCATATGCATCGTCCACTGGTATGTCGGCAAAGTAGTTGGTTTCTGGTTCCTTCCATCTATATTCTTCTGCAGGATTTGATTCCATAATTCCTTATATCTCCAAGTGCTTGTAGACCATCTCTATGGCTGCATTTCCGATTTGAACCATCAAGTCCTTTGGGGAAGATTTGGATGATGATCTGATCTGTCCATAGGGAGTTATCACAACCCAGTGATTCTTTGATCCTCGACTGAAATACATAGTGCGAACAATCTGGTCGTATTCTTCGTCGTTCAAGTCTTCAATATCATCTAGAGCATAGTTGTAGATCGACTCTTCTAGTTGGTTTTGCAGAACATCAAGTAGTTCTGTTTGTGTTTCTTTCTCAGTTTTTGTCATAGCAATCTGTTTCCTTTTAGTTGATTATAATAGTTAAGAACTGCGGCATCAATTACTTCATCCTTATTCTTAAACTCTGGGTTATTAGTAATCTTACTTTTAAGTTTGCGTTGCATTTCTGATACTAGATTTGATGTTTTACTATTCATTCTTCCAGTCCTTTGTTGTAAATTTTCCATTTTAACATTTTGTCGTATTCTCTTACAATACGGAAGATTGTTTGGGCTGTATTTAAGTTGAATACTAGTGAATAATCTTCAACTATGTCCAGTGCAGTTTTGTTTTTCTTGCTTACCGACAAGCACATTGTTCTTTGTTCCATATTCCTCCGTTAAGTTAAATCCAATATTTCACTATTTTCATAGTCATATACTTGAACTATATTATCAATATTATACATTGTTTTAGTAACATAAGCAACTATACCTTTCCATCCCTTATACCCATCAAATCGACCATACTCTTGTGCTGATTGTATATCTAAACTCATACTGCTTTTACCAATAAAATCACATCTTCTTCTCATTGCATAGTCCAATAGGTCTCTTTTTACCTTGTCTAGACCCTCCTCTGACTCCAACAGGCTTATTGGGATCGTGTCTAATCCGTAAATCTTCTCAATTGCCTTCCTAATCTGTCCATTTGGATTCAGCACAATATTGTCATCTATTCCTGAGAATAGGGAATGAGTATGGAAACCACCTTTTTTTATCTCAACTGAGGATCCATCCCAGTCGAGTTCCCATTCATTCATAATTGTATTTAGAACAGGTTTCTTGGTTTTCTTTACCAATTTATCCTTATGTTGCTCTATAAAATGATCTTTTATGATGCAATATTTACTTGATTCTCTTGGATTAAAGAAATCATCTATTACATCATTTACTCTTTTATTATCTTCTTTTACTTCTTTTATATTGTCTTGTTCATAGTAGTATGTCCTTGTAACCATATATTCTGGTTTAAACCCACTATTTGAATACTCATCAATAAAAGTATCTCTAATATGGTTCTGGTTTATCTTCCATCTTTTAGTTGAATACTTTTCGTCTTCTTCCTCTTGATGTATAGACCCATATCTCTTTTTAATCCATTCTCTATATTGAACTTTGTTGGCAATCATTTGTGTATTCCTCTTGTTTGTAATTACAGCATCTTCCTACTGCCTCTATTGCAGTATTGTAAAATTGGTTTGATTTTTACTGCTGGAAACCCATTCTCAAGCATTCAATTCCAATCTCTATGTTCCGTATTAGATGTTTCTATATGTATATATGTTGTATATACTTTTATTTAGGTTTTTATTATTTTTACCTTCATTCAATAAATAACAAGGTAAGACAACAACGGACAGATACATTCTTTTGTGGTTTTTTTACTTGCCTATTATGTATATAAGATTTCTATATCTCCTGGTATGACTGGTTTCCTTGCCTTTACTGGTATTGGACTTACACTTGACTGATTAATGGACTTACTCTTGGGTGCCTTGACTGGACTCTTGATTGATGGATGATTGATTGATGATTTGTCCGTCACCGTGTCACAGATTCACACTGGTTTTCAATTTGCTTACAAACTTTTTGAACTGCTGCTAGTGAAACTCCTGTTAAAACAACTATTTGTCTGAGGCTGTTTCCTTCTTCTCTAAGTTTAAGAATATTCCTTTTCTTTATTTCTGGCAGTCCTGGTCTTCCTCCAAGATTTCCTCCTGTTCTTCTGCGGTGCTCTACAGATTCTTGGGTTCTTTCCCTTATCAACTCTCTTTCTACTTCTGCTAGTCCTGTTAAAAGTCCCACCACTAGTGGTGCCATCTTCCCCAGTGCCTTTGTATTCAATAATCCATCAAGGGTGCGAACCTGTATTCCACTCGTCTGGAGGTCATGTAGTCGGTTCACTACCTCGTGCATGGTTCGACCTAACCGATCCAATTTTGAGACAACTAATTCGTCTCCGTCCTCCAGCACTGCTAATGCTGACTGAAGTTGTATCCGTTGGTTCTCTGGGGTTCTACTGCTTACCTTCTCAGCAAATATCCTTGTGCATCCTGCATTCTTTAATTCTGCCACCTGTGGGTCTGTGGTTTGGGTTGATGTGCTGACCCTTGCGTATCCAATTGTTCTTGGCATTTGGAGTGACCTTGTGACCTTTTGTGCTTTTTAGGGTGTCCTTTGCGAACTATAACACAAACACCCTTTACAAACACCTTGCCACA
>Ga0209500_10002784_pt1 | contig 12199 bp, 11 predicted proteins | sample S_140212_EF_Meta_FD_187323 | JGI IMG/M metagenome (GOLD analysis project Ga0209500, IMG submission 187323) | Freshwater microbial communities from Lake Simoncouche, Canada to study carbon cycling - S_140212_EF_MetaG (SPAdes) (version 2) | ecosystem: Environmental > Aquatic > Freshwater > Lake ...
TCGTTGCCCGTACGTCACAGACAAGTGCCGCGCAGAGAAGCCGCCACTTACAGATGGCGGCAATAATCACTTTTATCGTTGTTGGTTCCCAATCGGAGGAGTTAAGTAATGGCTGGTAGCGGAAAAGCTCACATGCGCCCTGATGGGGATCGCGTTCTTACTGTTGAAGACCTCACGGTTGAGTTTCGTATGAGTAAAGACAAGATTGTCAAGGCAGTCTCTGGTGTCAGTTTCGACCTTCTGCGTGGCGAGACACTCGCCATTGTCGGTGAATCTGGTTGCGGTAAGTCAACTCTTGGAAAAGCAATCTTGCAGTTGCCAAAGCCAACGAGTGGTTCAGTCAACTTCTTGTCAACTGAACTCACCACCCTGCCTAAGAAGGAATTGCGCGACATGCGTCCTGCAATGCAGATGATCTTTCAGGACCCCGTCAGTTCACTAGACCCTCGGCTTCCAGTAAGCGAAGTTCTCGCAGAGCCACTACGTGTATGGAACCGCGGCAACCAGGTAGAGATCGATGCAAAAATTGATGAACTCTTGAATGCTGTCAACCTTGATCCCAAAGTTGTTCGCGACCGTCGCTCGTACGAGTTCTCTGGCGGACAGTGCCAGCGCATCAGCATTGCTCGTTCGCTTGCTTTAGACCCGACCATGATCATCTGCGATGAGCCGGTCTCAGCTCTTGACGTTTCTGTACAAGCTCAGATTCTGAACCTTCTCCAGGACATGAAAGATCGTTACGGTCTGACATTGATCTTCATTTCACACGACCTTGCAGTGGTCAAGGCCGTCAGTACTCGCGTAATGGTGATGTACCTCGGAAAAGTATGTGAAGTCGCTCCTCCGGACGCTCTATACCTCGATACCCGACACCACTACACGAAGGCTCTGGTGGGCTCTGTGCCCATCCCAGACCCTGACCGTGCAGTTACTAAGGGCCTCATCATGGGTGAGCCTCCATCGCCAATGAACCCACCGTCGGGCTGTCGTTTCCGTACTCGTTGTCCGGCCGCCACTGAAAAGTGCGCAGCAGAGGAACCACAACTGCGTGAAGTAGCAGTAGGCCATTTCGTGGCCTGCCACCACCCCATCTCATAGAACACCTATTCGGGCCAACCCGGAGTGTCTTGATCAAGTTCAACGCCCATGGTGTTGAGAAATCCTGAAACCAGACGGTATGTCCCTGCCACCATGACCAACTCGATGAGTTCGTCTTCTTTCCAGTCGGCCGCAAGCTTCTTCCATGTGGATTCACTGACGCAGTTGTCGTTGCACAAGTCGTCTGACATCGCTATTAACGTCGCATCCCGATCGCTCCACTGATACTCGCTCGTCATCTTTGTGAGTGCATCGATTTCAGACAGAGACAAACCAACCCGTTGACCGATCACCGTGTGTTGTCCAAACTCATATACAGACTGACAATTCCAACCAACGCGCAAAATGACAATCTCGCGTTCACGGGCAGGCAATAACCCCTTGTTGAGAAACAGTCCGGCGAAGTTCATGAACCTCTTCAACAATCTCGGATGATGTGCAATAGTTCCAAAGATATTTAGAGGAGTTCCCGCCGGTGAGTTAATCCCTCCTCCCATTATTTCCTGCAATTCAGGAGTCAGATCAACCAGAGGTGTAATTCGTGGTGATGACGGGCGCAATTTTCCAAGCGGAGATAATGAATCAGACATAGCCATATTCTGCCTCAACCTTCTATCGCTCAATTACACGGACTACGGTTTACACATGGTTGTTCGTGGTGTGAACTCTCAATTCTTCAACTGTTTCAGGTACGGCCAGTTTTAAATGCCAAATCCTCAAACCTTTACGTTTCCAGGGGAACTTCTCCCCTGTGATGGTTCAGCTATTCTGACTCCCGATTTCATATCTGCTGAGACCGCCGAAGAGCTGTTTCAATCACTCCTTGCTGCAACACCATGGGAAAACCAATCTCTCATCATGTTTGGCAAGAAGATAGATGAGCCACGATTGTCTACATGGCATGCCGAGCCTCACCTTCCCTATACCTACTCCGGAGCTCGCCGTAACCCGTCTCCTTGGACTCCTGAACTGCTAGCCATACGGGCAATGTGTGAAGAACATCTACATCACACATTCAATGGCGTGTTAGTCAACCTCTACCGCACTGGTACCGACCATCTTGGTTGGCACTCAGATGACGAGAAGGTCAACGGACCAGAACCAATTATCGCTTCAATCAGCCTTGGAGCAGAACGATCATTTGAACTTCGCCATAAGGAGTCAGGCGAAAGAGTCTCAACAATGCTCCCCCATGGTTCGCTACTCGTAATGTCAGGACGCAGCCAATCACATTGGGTGCATCGTGTACCGAAGTCAACTGTGATTACAGAGCCTCGCATCAATCTCACTTTTAGACATTTGTTTGCTGAGGGCTAGAGCCCAGCTCGAATGCGCCTAGTTGACTTGGCGTTCAAGCCCTTCCCAATAGGGAGCGCGCAACTTAAATTTCTGCAATTTGCCAGTTGCAGTCCGGGCTAATTCGGCACGGAACTCAATACGTTTGGGGCACTTGTAACCGGCCAATTTCGTCTTTACATATTGAATGAGTTCATCTTCAGTCAGTGCAGATCCTGGAGTCTTAACAACCAACGCCAGAACAGCTTCTCCCCACTTCTCATCGGGCACTCCGATAACAGCGACCTCTGCCACTTCTGCATGTGAGAACACAGCGTCTTCCACTTCAATTGATGAGACATTTTCTCCACCGGAGATGATTACATCTTTCTTGCGGTCAGCAATGGTGATGAACCCGTATTCACCCTGTGATCCACCGTCTCCAGTGTGGAACCAACCGTCCACAATTGCCTTCGAGGTTTCTTCAGGCTGTTCCCAGTACCCAGACATCACAACACTGCCTCGTGACAACACTTCGCCTTCGGCATCGATGCGCATCTCTACGCCCAAGGATGGTGAGCCAGCAGCACTGAGCTTCGCAGCACGTTCTGCAGGAGTAAAGGAATCCCATTCACTGCGCGTGCGATTCATTGTTAACAACGGCGAAGTCTCTGTGAGGCCATAAATCTGAATGAACTCCCACCCAAGCTCTGTCTCAATTTTCTCAATTGTCTTCGTTGGCGGAGGCGCCCCGGCAACAACCATTCGTACTTGATCACGCGAGGTGTTGGTCCCCGGAACTGCAGCTGCATCAAGCACCATATTGGCGACAGCGGGCGCTCCACAAAGAACTGTCACTCCATACTGATCAATTCGACGAAGAATCTCGGCACCGTCAACCTTGCGCAAGATGATGTGCTGACCACCCATAGCTGTCACGGAAAACACGATGCCCCAACCATTGGCATGGAACTGAGGAAGCGTGTGCAAATACACGTCACGATCATTGATTCCTAATTGCCAGCCAAAGATGGCGGCATTGACCCACAAGTTTCGATGCGTCAGCTGTACGCCCTTTGGACGTGCAGTAGTTCCACTTGTGTAGTTAATGGTTGCAGTGACATCTTCATCAGGAGCCCATGGTTTTGGCTCAACGTCGTAGTTGTACAACACCTTGTCTGATTCCGCGCCAATAACAAACTTGTGTTTGGCAGTTACATCCTTCAGGGCTTCTTCTAGTTCCGGATCAATGATCAAGACTTCTGCGCCGCAATGAGAAATAATGTATGACACTTCCTCTGCTACCAAACGAAAGTTGATCGGCACCAGAACACGGCCGTATCCACTCACACCAAAAAATGCTGTCAGCAACCGAGCAGAGTTCTGGCTTACAACTGCAACCCGTGCACCTTGTGGAATTCCCAACGCATCCAGAGCGGCCGCCTGTGCCCGCGCGCGACGTGCTACTTCCTTGTAGGTCAAGGTGCCCCATGAGGCTGCAGGCTGATCAGATTCATCAATAATTGCGACACGGTCTCCGTACACCTGCTCGGCTCGACGAAGGTGATCCACAATGGTTAAAGCAACTTTCATGCTTTCTACCGTAGGCGTTTTTGCACACGACATTGGCACCCGAAACCTGTTCTATAGTGACGCCGTGACACATATTCTTCAGTCAACAATCGACACCCCGGATGCGTTGGCCGTAATCTGTGATGACCAAGAACTGACGTGGGCACAGCTTGAATCAAATGCTCGCAAGGTTTCCCATGCATTATCGGCGTGGGGACTCAACACAGGTGATCGGTGGGCTCTTCTTTCACATAACCGTATTGAATGGACCGAACTCTTTCTTGGCAACACAATTGCCGGAACTCGCTACGTGCCACTGAACTGGCACCTCACGGCGCCTGAACTTGAATATCTGTTGCTCAATAGTGGGGCTACGGCGCTTATCGTTGACCCCGCTCATGCATCCATTGGCAAGGACGTGGCCAGTCGAGTTGGTATTCATCCAGAGCGCGTCATCGTCCTTGGCCCACAGTATGAAGCGTGGCGTGACGCTCAACCAGACTCAGACCACCCGAACACCATCTCGGGGTCTGCCCTGATCTACACCGGCGGCACAACGGGGGCGTCCAAGGGCGTCACGCGGCCTGATTCCGGCGCTCCGATCTCGTCGTGGGCCAAAGGCGTCTCCATGTGGGGCAGTTATGTCGGGATGCCAGACAAAGGTGTCGCTCTTATTTCCACTCCGCTGTACCACGCGTTTGGTGCTGGCGTTCTGGGTGCAGCCCTGGCGCGAAACCACACCATCGTGCTGAAGGAGCGTTTTGACGTTGATGACTTTCTTGACACTGTCGAACAACATCACATCACCAGTGCTCCCCTAGTTCCGACCTTGATGGTCCGGCTTGCCAAACTTGAAGACCATTATTTCACCTCTCGAGATCTCTCCAGCATGCGTTGGATTGCGCACACTGCCGCACCGTGCCCAGGTTGGGCCAAACAACGCCTCATCGACATGCTGGGACCTATCGTCACCGAGTTTTACGGCAGCTCAGAAGGCACAGGGCCAGTTGTCTGCACGAGTGCTGAATGGATGGCTCGCCCAGGCACTGTGGGCCGTCCTGCGCCGAATCTGCACGTCTCCGTGGTTGACGACAACGGATTGGATCTGCCTCCAATGGAAATTGGGACTCTGTATTTCAGACGAGCAGACGGAGCTCCGCAGTATCACGGTGACGAAGCCAAAACTAAGGCCGCGCAGTTGCCTGATGGGCGATTCACAGTAGGTGATCTTGGATATCTCGATGCTGATGGATTCATGTACCTCGTTGACCGTCGTGTTGACCTCATCTTGAATGGCGGCGTCAATGTCTATCCCGCTGAAATCGAAGGCGTTCTCAGTCAGCACCCATCCATTCGCGATGTGGCAGTGTTCGGAATTCCTGACGCAGAGTTTGGTCAGCAGGTGAAAGCGGCCGTCGAATTAGAAAGCGGCACAACACTGACGTCGGAGGAATTAATCGCTTGGAGTCGAGAACGACTCGCAAGTTTCAAGTGCCCTCGTAGTGTTGACTTCCACGATTCACTTCCACGTGAAGCTCACGGGAAACTGAAGAAGCGCGTTTTGCGTGATGCATACTGGCCACAGTAGACCACTTCACCATATTCCGTAATTGACTCATCAAAAAGAGTTATGCAATAAAAAAGGGGCAGTGACCAAATGGTCACTGCCCCTTTTCAGAGTTATGTCTGTTACGACTTAGCCCTTGTAGATACCGGTGTAATCAAGACCCTTGGTCTCAGCTACGCCTGGGTAGGTCTTGCCGTCTGGGTTGAGCAACTTGCCAACGCCCATGAGCTTTGACTTGTTGTTTGTGAAGACGAACATTCCGCTGCTGACGCTCGGGATCACATAACCCTGCGACTGGATGTACGCAGTAGCTGCGGCCCACTTGGTCTTTGCAACAGCAGGATTTGTTTCTGCTTGTGCTGCATAGAGCGCGTTGTCAACGTTGAGGTCACCGTGGTTACCCAAGGCAATAATAGGACCGAACAATTTGCCCAAAGACGTCGTAGCTAGCGGATTCTTTGAAGTAGGTGAGAAAGCGTTGCTGAGAAGGAACGGGATTACGTAACCAACAGATTCACCTTCAGATGGAGTTCCCTGAGCGAAGTCAAAGGAGTTTCTTCCGGTCGTTGCGTTGTAGATCTTAGAGATCAAAACAGCAGCTTCTTCAATGTTTAACGCAGGAACAGTAATACCCACATCAGTCAACATTTTCGCAATGAATTTCACGTTGTTTTGTGACTGAGTACTTGTGTCTGCATAAAGCGTCACTTTGAACGGAGCAGCAGAACCAAGGTCGGTATTGCACTTTGCAACGAATTCCTTGGCCTTTGTTGGGTTGTAGGTAACTGCTCCATCCTTGGAATACAACGGGTTGTTCTTTCCAACAATAGAACCGGTAACGGTACCGAGGCCTTTCAGGCGCACTTTGTTGAACAGGTTCCAGTCCATTGCGAATGCAGCAGCAAGGCGGCAGTTCTGATATTTGAACGGCGAACCAGCCTTGTTGACGTTCGGTACCCACTGGCCCCACTGGTTTGCTGGGCTCCGGTACTCGGTAAGCACTGACTTGCGGTTTTGCATGTCCTTGATGAACGTTGCATCACCAACTGTGAAGAATCCAACATCAACTGTCTTTTTACGAACAGCAGCTGCACGCTGTGATGCTTCTTTCACGTTAATGAAAGTGATCTTGTCGAGGTATGGCAACTGAACACCAGCTGCATCTTTGCGCCAATAGTTTGGGTTCCTCACAACAACAGTCTCATCTGGTGAGTAGCTCTGCTTCATGAATGGACCAGTTCCGATTGGGTTGGTTGCACATGTGGCCTTATCGGCACCTTGCGCAGGCGCACGCATGACATAACGACCAGCGCGGTACATAAGTCCGAGGAACTCTGTGTCGCCACGGTCGAGAGTTACTCGAACCTTCAATGGATCAACAACATCTACTGTGAGAATGTTTGAGTTCACACCAATACCAGTTGATGGATACGTAGCAACGGCTCCACGACCAAGATCGATGTTTGTCTTCACAACTGAAGCATCAAATGCTTCACCATTAGAAAACTTAATTCCTGAACGAAGTGCGATATCCCACACCTTGTAGTCAGCTGATGGTGTGAATGACTCTGCAAGATACGGAACAAATTTTCCGTCCTTCGAGCGCTCAACCAAGCTCTCATAGATTGTGCGGGAAACTCCGAGAGTTCCGCCAGCCAAAGCTGTTTGGTAGCAGAATCCTGCAAGCGAACCGTCAATAGCGACGGTGATTTCGCCACCTGACTTTGCCTTTTGTAGTGACCGTGCTTGAGTCGCGGTACCCGAGACCAATGTTCCGGTCAGGGCAATTGCTACTGCAAGCCCCAAGCGTTTTGCCCTCCGCGAACGGTTGGCGTTGACCATTTCTTTCATTCAAATACCCCCTGAATGTTGCACATGCTTTCATGTGACTTCCGTAACACTAGATGAATATTCAGTGAATGTCACCTTCTAGAACGCATGTAGGCCAAATTCTCTGTTGTAGTGCGCAAGTAGTTGCGAAGGGTCAGATTGGCTCGGCGACACCGGCGGAGGCCTGGCGACCTCGCCTAATTTGGGCGATCATCCCCACCCCGGTGAGTACCAATGTCACGCAGACCACCGAGACCAAGATCACCAACATGTCGCTCGGAAGCTTTCCTGCACTCAGAAACACATATCCATCGGGGGCAAAATAGGCCACAACAGCTACCGGAAGCCATGTACGGAGCCGAATCCATGCCCCGTCCACAACCGCTCCCACCACTTGAGCGCTCGATTTCCCGTAGATCGCAGCTGAAATGAACTCAATCGCCCCGAAAACGTAGGGATTAACACCATATTGTTTGAGAAATTTCCACACCAGGACGGCACGTAATCCCCCGTATGCGATGGAAACCAGAATCCAACCCCGCTCGAACTGATCTCGGCGAGAATTCATAAACCCAGCGTAGAGGGCGCGCGCCGTAGGCTTCACAAGTGCCAAATACAGAGACATCGCAATCCCAACGCAGAACAGGGTTCAGCATTCACGTTCTTACGGCCAGTGGAGCGTTGGCTGGCCTGATCGCGCTCCAGTCCGTTATTGATGGCTACATCCGCGCAGCCCTCTTATGGCTCATTGTGTGCCAGATACTCGATGGCATTGACGGACCCATTGCCCGAAAATTTGATGTCAGCCTTCACGCCCCTCATATTGACGGCCATGTCCTCGACCTCGTCATCGACTACGTCACGTGCGTCGTAGTGCCAACAGTGCTTCTTATTCGCATGGACGTTGTTGAACCCCGTCTCACTATGACCATCTCTGGACTTATTTTGATGACCAGTGCCTTATGGTTTGCCCGCACAGACCAAGAAACTGAAGACGTGTGGTTCAACGGGTTTCCTGCCATGTGGAACATCGTCATTCCGACCTTCATTCTTTTGGGCACGAGCCAGAGATATGCAGCGATTATCTGTCTCTTGTTTTGTGTTGCTCAACTCACGATGGTCAAGTTCCCACACCTAGTGCGTGTACAGGCTTTACGTCCGGCCACGTACACCGCAACCGTCATTTACTTTGGCGCATTCATTCTGCTGTCTGCTCAATACCCGAATGGTCCACACTGGGCTCGCCAAATCATTCTCGTTGGACCTGTGTATTTGTTTGCAATAGTTGTGTGGCGAACATTCTTCCCACAACGAACAATCTTCGGCCTCTCAATTACCGCGCACACGTAGAAATTATTTACGGGTCGCGTACTCGTCGCGCAAATCTTTCTTCAAGACTTTTCCTGTTGCGTTACGCGGTAACTCTTCATGATGCCAAAACACTTTGCTCGGGACTTTAAATGATGCGAGACGTGTTTTGAGAAACTCAAGAATTTCTGCATCATGATCCGAGCCGAAGCCTTCCGCAGCCACGAGCACTGCCGTCACCTCTTCACCCAACTTGTCATGCGGCAAACCAATCACTGCACAATCCCGAACAGCCTCGTGTTCAAACAGAACCGTTTCAACTTCGACGCAGTACACATTTTCGCCGCCTCGCAACACCATGTCCTTAATGCGGTCCACAACATAGACAAAGCCTTCGGCATCTATATAGCCAGCATCTCCGGTGTGAAACCAGCCATTCGTAAATGCTTTCTTCGTCTCTTCAGGCTTATTCCAGTACCCACGAACGTTGTTTGGCCCATAGATCCATACTTCGCCGATATCGCCCTGCCGCACTTCTGTTCCATCTTCTGCTGCAATACGAATCTGGGTTCCCACATACGGCAGTCCAACACTGTCCTTCTTCGCGAAATAAGCAGCACCGCTATTTCCAATCACCGCTGCTGTTGTCTCTGTTAATCCGTATCCATTACTTGCGCTTACTTTGCCAGCGAATTCCGCCTCAATCGTGGCCACAGAATCCGGCGGAACTGGTGCGCCGCCTTGGCCGATCGAAGCGATGCTCGATAAATCAAACTTTGAAAAATCAGGATGCTCCAGGAACGAACGAACCACTGTGGGAACTCCCCCGAAGACATTCACTTTGTACTTCTCAACGATTCGAAGAGCATCTCCCGCGTCCCACTTGAATTGGGTAACTACACACACTCCATTTGTGGTGTTGTTGATCAGGCCACACAAACCAGCAATGTGGAAAAACGGAAAAGTTGACAGTGCAACTGTCTGTGTCTTCGCAGGTGCAGACGCAGTAGGTGGAACACCAGCCATCTTTCCTGCGAGAGCAACACTGAATTTTCCATTCCACATATTGGTGATGTAATTACGATTTGTACCAGCTGCACCCTTAGGAAAACCTGTCGTTCCTGATGTGTACAGAATTGTTGCGAAATCATCGGGAAGAATCTCTACCTCTGGCAATACCGCAGATGCGTTTCCCGCCGCCTCTTCCCATGATGTAATTCCAGGCCGTGCCGTACCTCGCGCTACTAAAGCAACACCAATTCCTAGCTCTGCCAACAACTCATCGGACATACGATCTTGACGTTCGCCGTCGACAATCACCGCGGTTGCACCTGAATCCGAGAGTGCATATTTCAATTCGTCGGCAATCCACCACGCATTCAAGCTGACCATCACCGCCCCAATACATTGAGTAGCCCAGAATGCAACCGCCCATTCAGGGTAGTTGCGCATTCCTAGAGCAACTCGGTCGCCCTTCTTCACTCCCTGCGCAATGAGCCATGCCGCAACGGAAACCGCTTGACGATGAGCATCGGCATATGACAAGACATTGTCTTCATAAATGGAATAGGGCGCCTCGCCTTGTTGCGCCGCAAGAAGCCACACTTCACGAAGGGAATCTGGTGCATTCTTGAACACCCGAAGCGGATTACCAAACACCTCAACTGTCTGCAACTCAAGAGGCATTCCCTCTGCGGTCAATTCAGCAATTGCCTCTTGGCGTGTAATCATGAAGCGAGAATAGTCATAGGTGTGTGACTTCACAGCGTTGGAATACCGAGGAGAACAAAAATTCGCCTATCGTGAACAAACACACATCTTCAGGAGTTCACCATGTCGAAAACTATTCTCATCACTGGCGCTGGTTCAGGTTTCGGCAAAGGTGCCGCCATAGCTCTTGCAGCCCTTGGACATCATGTCATTGCTACAACCGAAACTGCTGACCAAGCAAAATCGCTTTCCGCTGAAGCACCTCAACTGCAGGTGGAAAAAGTAGACATCACCAACTCCGCGGACGTTGCAAAGATTTCAGACTGGGACATTGACGTACTCATCAATAACGCTGGATACGGTCAGACAGGCCCCATGTCCGATGTGCCGAACGATCGTCTTCGTAAAGTATTCGAAGTCAATGTCTTTGGCACCGTCGCTGCCACTCAAGCGGCCTTGCCACGCATGGCAGCTAAGGGCTTCGGAAGAATCATCATCATGTCGTCAATCGCCGGCGTCCTAGCGGCTCCCGGATTTGGCCCGTACGCCATGACTAAACATGCCCTTGAAGCAATGGGTAAAGCAATGCGCGCTGAACTTGCACCACAGGGCATTGATGTTTGTTTGATCAACCCAGCGCCATACAACACGGGGTTCAACGACCGTATGGCAGATTCCATGTGGGAGTGGTTTGATGATTCGTCAATCAACGCACCAGCAGCGGAAATTCACAAGATGGTTGGACAAATGGTCACTACGAATCAGATGGACCCAATTGAAGTTGTCAACCGTCTTGTAGAACTTGTCGAAGCCGACACAACTACAGAGAACAACTTTGTTCCAGAGAACATTCGCGAACTTCTCAACCTGTAATTCACACTAACCAGTCATATCTCGCTGTACATTTGTACGAATTAGCGAGATCAAAATTCTTCTGTTCTACAAGTTCACGCCGTTAGTAGACCCTAACGCGATACGTCTTTGGCAACGCACACTTTGCGAGAGCTTGGGCCTTAAAGGTCGCATCATTATTTCTAAACATGGCATCAACGGAACAGTTGGTGGCGAACTTGAAGCCATTAAAAGCTACAGACGCATCACGCGTGAATACCCTGGCTTTCACAACATCGATTGGAAATGGTCTGATGGTATTGGCGAAGACTTCCCTCGCCTTGCCGTACGCGTACGAGATGAAATAGTCACATTCGGTGTACCTGATGAACTCATTGTTGATGAGTCAGGTGTTGTCGGCGGAGGTATTCATCTGAAACCTCACGAGGTTCACGAGTTAGTAGAACTACATGGCGGCGATGTTGCGTTCTTTGATGGCCGCAATGCATTCGAAGCCCGCATTGGCAAATTCCGCGATGCCATCGTGCCTGATACTCGCACCACCCCTGATTTCGTACGAGAACTTGAGAGCGGCAAATACGACCACCTCAAAAACAAACCTGTCATCACGTACTGCACTGGCGGTATTCGGTGTGAAGTGTTGTCGCTACTAATGAAGAACCGCGGTTTCAACCAGGTGTACCAAATGGAAGGCGGTGTTGTCCGGTACGGCGAGGCCTACAAAGACGATGGCCTATGGGATGGATCGCTCTACGTCTTTGATCGACGCCTGATGGTTGACTTCAGCAAAGACGCCAAAGTGTTGGGAATCTGCCAGACCTGCAACGGGCCATCAAATCAGTTCTACAACTGTGACGTTCCAACGTGCAGAGTGCGCATCATCATCTGTGATGAATGCGTTGAGGCGACTGAGGGAATCTTGTGCCCCGACTGCCGGGCGAACACATAGACCTATAGAGGCGACGCAGGGAATCGAACCCAAATACT
>Ga0209500_10002785_pt1 | contig 12198 bp, 10 predicted proteins | sample S_140212_EF_Meta_FD_187323 | JGI IMG/M metagenome (GOLD analysis project Ga0209500, IMG submission 187323) | Freshwater microbial communities from Lake Simoncouche, Canada to study carbon cycling - S_140212_EF_MetaG (SPAdes) (version 2) | ecosystem: Environmental > Aquatic > Freshwater > Lake ...
GTGGCGGTGGCTCCATGAGCCTGCACGCCATCTTCCGGCACCCCGACCTCTACAAGGTCGCGATGGCCCTCGCGTTTGTGGCCCACCAACGCCTGTACGACACCATCTACCAAGAGCGCTACATGGGCCTCCCGGATGATAACGTCGAAGGGTTCACCGACGGCTCCCCGGTGACCCATGCCGCGGGACTCCAAGGCAAGCTACTCATCGTCTACGGCACCGGTGACGACAACTGCCACTACCAGAACTGCGAAGTCCTGGTGAACGAGCTCGTGATGCGGAATAAACCCTTCTCGCAGGTCGCGTACCCGAACCGCTCGCACGCCATCGCCGAAGGCGAGAACACCAAGCGCCACCTGCACGCGACCCTCACGGACTACCTGCGGGCGCACCTCCCCGCGAACCCGCGCCCCTCTGCCTTCCTCCCATGACCTCCGCTTCCCAACGCCTCGCCTACGTCGCCGCCGGCATCCCCGCCACCCAGAGCATCATCTACTGGCGCATCGGCTTCTCCGTCGGCGACCAAGTCGTCCTGCTCGAGCTGCCCAAAGACGGCGGCTTCGAGTCCGTCCTCATCCTCCGCGACATCGAGATGGACCGCGCCCGCCAGTTCGCGCGCGTCGACCGCGTCGCCTGCCCGGCGGACTTCGCCCCGGCTGGCGGGCTTTCCGGCGATCGCGAGACCGCCAACGCCCAGGCCGCCGCCGAATGCCTCCGCCGCGCCGGCGTCACCCACGTCGTCGGCGACCGTTCGCTCCCGCTGCTCGTCGTCGACCAGATCCGCCGCGTCGGTATCGACGTCGCCTGCGACCCGGATCGCTGGGTCAACGAACGCCGCCAGAAGACTCCGGAGGAGATCGCCCACCTGCGCGAAGCCCAGCGCGTCACGGAAGGTGCCATCCTGCTCGCCTGCGAGACCATCGCACGGGCTTCGGCTCGGGCCGACGGCGTGCTGCTGCATGAAGGCTCGCCCCTGACCTCGGAGCGTGTGCGCACGCTCATCGACCGCTGGCTCCTCGATCAGGGCTTCACCAACCCCAAGTCGATCATCGCCGGCGGGCCCGGCGCGGCCGACTGCCATTTCTACGGCTACGGCGAACTGCGTACCGGCCAGCCCGTCATCGTCGACATCTTCCCGCGCGACGGACGCACCCGCTACAACGGCGACTGCACCCGCACCGTGGTCCACGGCGATATCCCCGACGAGGTGAAGCGCATGCACGCCGCCGTCCGCGCCGCCAAGGCCGCCGCCGAAAGCGTCATCACGGTCGGCGTCACCGGTGAGGCCGTGCACCGCGCGACCGTCCAGGCCATGCTCGACGCCGGCTACGGCTGGGGCCTCCCGAAGGCCGATTCCCCGCTCTCCTATTGCGCCATCACCCACGGTACGGGCCACGGCATCGGTATCGACGTGCATGAACCCCCGCTGCTCGACCTCAAAGGCCCGGCCCTGCTCGCCGGCGAAGCCCTCACCGTCGAACCAGGCCTCTACCGTCGTGACCTCGGCGGCGTCCGCATCGAGGACATGGTCATCGTGACCCAGGACGGCTTCGAGAATTTGAACCGGCTCGGCGATGGGCTGAGCTGGAAGTAGGTGCGCGGCGATGAGCTGTCCTGCGGGGTAGGGCGGCAGCTGGTCGGCGGACTAGCGTCCCGCTGGCTCCGCTGATGCCTTCGTTCGAGACCCCTGCTCCCAGCTCCCGGGTGGCTCGTTAAAGTTCGCGGCATGCTCGGTGTACGGCATCAGGCTCAAGGCCAGATAACGGCTGGTGTGCGCCGATTGGATTACCCAGTGGAGGCTGATCGAACTGTAGGGCTGACCTTCAATGGGGTGGAATAACATCCGGCCGAAGATCGCGTCCTGTTGGCGCTGGAACTCTGCGCCCGCCCGCTTCATGGCGAGGACACGCTCCTTGATGTCGGGCGCGGTATGCTTGCCCGCGAGCACTAAGCGCAGCACCCGGGCAGACTCCTCGTCCCAAAGGTCCTCCATGCGCTTCCAGCCCCACCCCATCGTGAGCTTGTCGCCGCCGAGGTCGGCGAAGTTCTCCTCGAATTGATCCAGGAGATGCGTCTGGTGTCGGCTCCACGCCTTCTGCAGGTACATCGGCCCAATTGGCTCGCAGTAGACCTGCCCCGCCCGGATCAGGAATGTCCCGGAGGCTGCCGAGTAGGCCAGCATGTCTGACGTCGCCGACAAGGGCGACCGCATCCCGTGTGAGCCGGGGCTATCGATGCCTTGGAGTACGCGGCCGTCTCGCAGGTAGATCAGCCCCGGGTCACGCTCCTCCTGCACGCTGACGGGGAAGATGCAGAGGAAATCGGCTGGTTGAAGGAAGGTGGTGATCGACCTGGGGTCCTCCCGGAGCGTTGGTTCAGGGGGCACTGGCCAGAACCAGAGTCCGCCGGCGGGTAGCAGGGCGAGAAAAAGGAGCGCCGGGAGTCGTAGGGAGCGGGGCATGGGGGGCGGGTTCTCCTCCAGCCTCGCCGCAGCGGCCCCGAGGGGCAAGGGGCCACGAGCCGACCACGCAGGCATAAGTAGTAAGCAACTACAGCCCGTCGACGATTAGGCGGGCTGATGGGGGACAGCGGTCAGGGGGAGCGTCCGCTTCGTTCGGCGGTGCGGAGCGCCCTGATTATTTCTTAAGTTCCGGGTGCTGCTGACGGGCGTCGACACGCTCCTTGAGCTTCTGCTTCTGCTCGGGCGAAAGGCTCTCGGCTCGCTCGCGGAAGGCCGCCTTGGCCTTCTCGAGTTTTTCGGCGGCCTCGGGGTGCTCCTTGAGCCAAGCCTGACGTTCCTCGGCCGACATGGCCTTGAGCTTCTCGATTTGTTCTTTAAGGTCGGGGTGGTCCTTGGCAAATTCGGCCAGGCGGTCCTTGGCCGGGCTGTCGGCTTCGCCGCCAGCTTTCGCCCGCAGGCTGCCCATGATGGCCTGCGCGATCTTCTCAGCGGCCTCTGGGTGCTCCTTCAGCCACGCCCGGCGGTCTTGCGGGGACATCGCCTTGAGCTTTTCGAGCTGCTCCTTCAGTTCCGGATGGTCCTTGAGGGCGGCCAAGCGACCTTCGCTAGCCTCCGTTTTCGCCGGGGCGACGGGGGTGCGGCTGGGTTCAAACGGGCTTTGGCCAAAAGCGGCGGCGGCGAGCAGGAGGCACAAGAGGGAGGGTCGGAGGCTCATAGGAGGGGTATGAATTAGAACCCCACGTTGCCCACGAAAGTTGCAGGCCAGTTGGCGGGGTATGCCCCGCTCGGCCGCTCAGGGCCGATCTTTGGCGAATTCTTCGAGCCGGCGGCAGAGCTCGGCCTCGGTCGGCTGGGCGATGCCATCGTCGATGGCCTGCCGGAGGCCCAGGTGGCATTGGTCGGCGACGTTGGGCATCAGTCGGAGCATGCGTGTGAGCTGCGGCGTCGTGAGTTTGCCATCCTCCAGCGGGAAATCGATGCAGAGCCGGATCTCGCCGTCCTCGGTGTCCATCTCGTAGTGCAGGATCTTGGTTTCCCAGTTGATCTGGTTGAGGGTCCGTTGGACTGCGGCGAGTTTGCGGGCGCTGCCTTTGCGGGGGAAGTAATAGGCTCCGGGCGCGAGGACCCGGACCAGTTCGCCCTCGTCCTGCAGGCTAATCACGAGCTCCAGGCTATTGTCGCCGTCGGGCGCCTCGTAGAGCTCGGTGACGAAGCCTAAGCGGATCCGTTCGTCGGTGCGACGGTAGATCAACTGCTCCGCGTCGAGGCAGGCGGCGATTTCGTCATAGGTGGTCATGGGGTGGGAAGGGGGCGGGACTTAGCCTTGGCGCAGCTCGGTGAGGGCGTCGCGGATGAATCGGGCGACGGCGTGGTCCGGCCCGTGGTGTTTGCCGAAGAGCGCGAGGGCTCGCTCGTACTCGCGGGTGGCTTCGGCGGTGTAGCCCATCTTCTGGTACATCAGGCCCAGGTTCTTGATGACGTAGCAATTCTCGTCCTTGGTCGGGTGCCGGAGGGCCTCGCGGAGGTTGAGTTCGGCCTTGGGGAATTCTTCCAGGTGCACCTGGACAAACCCCAGGTTATTATAGAAACGCTCCCGGGCCGCCGGGTCGTCGAAGTCCGGGTGCGCGGTCGCCGCGACCATCTCGGTCAGGACCGGCTCCGCCTCGGCGTAGCGCTTGGCCGTGATGAGCAAGTTCACCAGATCATGCCGAAGCGACAGCACGTCCGCCTGGTGCGGTGCATGGATGCGCAGGGCGAATTGCAAGCCGCGGCGCAAGTGGCGTTCGGCGCGGGCGACGCGGCCCTGCTTCAGGTCGTTGCCGCCCCAGGCCTGGAGGATGTAGGCCAGGTTGTGGAAGTTCGGTTTCGCGCACGTCGCCGACTGCAGTGTCGCTTGGGCGTAGGCGTGCTCGGCTTCGGTGAGGCGGCCCTGCTCCTGGTAATGGTTGCCCAGCAGGTAGTACATCTTGCCGGTCGCGACCGTCGCCCGTTGCGAGCGGTGGGCCAGCAAGGGCAGCGCTACCTCAAGGAGGGCGCACCCTTCCTCGAGGCGCTTCAGGCTGAGCAACGCCTCGCCAAGGTGCAGCATGAGCCGTGCCGCCGAATACACCGGGTAGGACGAGGACAGTTTGCAGACCCGCAACCCTTCCTCGTAGAGGTCGATCGCCTCTGCGGCGCGGTCGTCGTGGAGCAGGAAGTTACCGAAGTAAAGCAAGGTCGGCCGGAGGATGGTACGGTGCTCCTCTTGGGATTCGTCACAAAGCGCCACCGCCTCGCGGTAGGTTCGTTCGGCCTCCGCCGGCTTGGCCTGTTCCGCCAGGCACTGCGCCACGTCCTGTAAGGCGTCGACGATCTCGGTCACCTCACCCTTGGCTTGGCGGATCCGCACGCGGCGCTCCAGAATCGCCAGTTCCTCGGCCGGTTCATTCAGGGTCGAGTGCAGGCTGGCCAAGGCCAGGCAGGCCCGGTCGACCTCGGGGCTATCCTCGCCTAGGTGCGTCTCGGCGTAGGCCAAGGCCTGCAGGTATTCGGCCCGGGCATGCTCAAACTCGTCGGCCGCGCGATGCCGGTCAGCGGTACGGAGGCGCTCCTTGAATTCGGCCTGACGGGATGTGCGGTTGGACTCGCCCATGGGGATGGAAACGTCGGAGCCTAACAGGCGATGAGGAAAAGGCAAGGGGAGGGTAGATGAGCTGGCCGGCTGGCCAGTGGGCCAGTGGGCAAGGGAGAGGATAAAGCTACGAATGGGCGGGGCTGGGCAGGAAAAGGGGAAGGAGTACGGCATGCGGAATCGAGTGCTGAGTCGAGCGGACCTGATACCGCTTATCGAGCGCTTCGCGCGGGCAGGGATGATCGTCCCTACCTGAGAGCCAGGGACGCTGGTCCCTACATTAGAGGCAATCACAACACCCCTTGCCCACGTGCCAGCTTGCCCGCGTGCCAGCTTATATAAGTCTCCCATTTGCCTTTCCGGCGGGCTCGGGCTTGCTGGGGCATGGCCACCGTTCGCCTCGTCCTCGGCGACCAGCTCAATCCCGAGCACTCGTGGTTCGGGTCGGTCGACCCCGCGGTGGTCTATGTGTTGATGGAGGTCCGCACGGAGACCGACTATGTCGTCCACCACGCGCAGAAGGTGATCGCGATCTTCGCCGGGATGCGGCGGCTGGCGGAGCACCTGCGTGCCGCGGGCCATCGCGTGCGGTATTTCCGGATCAGCGATGCAGACAACCGCCAAGGCTTCGCCGAGAACCTGCGGGCGGTCTTTGCTGAAGTCGGTGCGACCCGTTTCGAGTACCAGGAGCCCGATGAATGGCGGCTCGACCAGGATCTACGGGACTTCGCCGCCGGGTGCGGCTGGCCCGCCGCGATGGTGTCGGCGGAGCATTTTCTCGATGGGCGTGGGGGCGTCGCGGCCCATTTCCAAAAGGACGCCAAGCGCTGGCTGATGGAGTCGTACTACCGGCGGATGCGCGTGCGCACGCGGCTGCTGCTCGAGCCGGAGGGCACCCCGCTGGGCGGGGAATGGAACTACGACAAGGAGAACCGCAAGCCCTGGAAAGGCACGCCCCCGCCGCCCGCGCCATGGGATGTCCGCCATGACCACCGCGCGCTTTGGGCCGAGATCGCGGCCGCGGACGTGCGCACGATGGGCGAGCCGGCCGCGGCGGAGTTTCCCTGGCCGCGCGACCGCGCCGAGGCGCTCGCCCAGCTGGACGCTTTCATCGAACGCGGCCTGCCGGACTTCGGCGACTATGAGGACGCGATGCACACGACCTCGGACCGCCTCTTCCATTCGCGGCTCTCCTTCGCCCTCAACGTCAAACTGCTCGCCCCCCGCGAGGTCGCCGAAGCCGCCGCCGCGGCCCATCTCCGGGATCCCGCCCGCTACCCACTCGCCGCCACGGAAGGATTCGTCCGCCAGATCATCGGCTGGCGCGAATACATCCGCGGCGTCTATTGGGCCAAGATGCCCGGCTACGCCACGGCCAACGGCCTTGGCCACACGCTGTCGTTGCCCTCATGGTTCTGGACTGGGAGGGTGAAGATGAACTGCCTGCGGCACTCGATTGGACAGTCGCTCCAGACCGCGTATGCGCACCATATCCAGCGCTTGATGGTCATCGGGTCGTTCTGCCTCACCGCCGGGATCGACCCGGCTGAAGTCGAGCGCTGGTACCTTGGCGTCTATATCGACGCCTTCCAATGGGTTGAGCTGCCGAACGTGATTGGCATGAGTCAGCACGCCGACGGGGGCTTCCTCGCCAGTAAGCCCTACTGCTGCGCCGCCAGCTACGTTTCCAAGATGTCGAACTACTGCGGCGGTTGCCCGTATGACCCCAAGGACCGCACCGGCCCGCTCGCCTGTCCCCTCAACGCCCTCTATTGGGACTTCTGGCTCCGCCACCAAGACCGCTTCTTGAATAACCCGCGCGTCGGGATGGCGGTTCGCCAAGCCGCGCAGATGCCTCCTGCCGAGCAGGCCGCCGTCCGCCGCAAGGCCGCCGAACTCCGGGCGGACATCGAGGAGCTCTGAGTGCTCGGCCGTCGACTTACTGCTGCTGGACGGAATCCCGTCACGACATCGAGCCGCCGCAGGGCGGACGAGTTAAGGCTAGGGCAGCAAGCGGTGCTGCCCCTACCAAGAGACAAGCGGACACGGCGTCAGCGCATCCATGCTTGGCGGTGTTCTCATCGATCCAGTCATCGACGCAGCCCTCGATGCAGTCCTCTGTTCTCTTACGCGATCCGGCTCCAGAGCACCTTCAGGTAGCGGCCCTCGGGGTGGTTGGACACGTTGGGGTGGTCGCCGCCCGGGCCCGTGCGGTCGAAGATCTGGAGGCGCTTCTGGTAGCGGTGGGCGGCCTTGCTAACGAGGTCCTCGAAGGCTTCGGCGGAGACGAGGCCCGAGCACGAGCAGGTCACGAACAGGCCGCCCGGGGCGACCAGCTGCATGGCGAGGACGTTGAGGTCGTTATACTTCTTGAGACCCTCGGCCTCGAATTCCTCGTCGCGGCTATCGACGAACTTGGGCGGGTCGCACAGGACCAGGTCCCAGGTCTTGCCATTTTTCTGCATCTGGCGGATCCAGGTGAAGGCGTCGGCGTGGACGAATTCGATGCGCGCGTTATTCAGGTTCGCGTTGCGCTTGGCCATCTCGATCGCCTTCTCGTCGAGGTCGACCGCGGTCACCTCGGTGGCGCCCGCGCGTTTCGCCGCGATGGAGAACCCGCCCGTGTAGCAGCACAGATCGAGCACCCGCAGGCCTTGGGCTAGGGCACCGAAACGGCGGCGGTTATCGCGCTGGTCGCAGAAGAAACCCGTCTTGTGGCCCTCGGCGAAATCGACCTCTTGGACCATGCCGAACTCGCGGATCTTGACGAAGCGCACGGCCGACTTGGGGATGTCCGAGGGCATGATGCCTTCGACGCGGGCCACGTGGGCGTCGACCTGGACGATCTCGCGCTTGGTCCCGACCGCCTCGTGGAGGAGGGGGATCCAGCGCGGCAGTCGGCGCATCACCGCGTAGGAGGAGACCTCGATGGAGAGCACGTCGCCCAGGCGGTCAACAATCAACCCCGACAGGAAATCGGCGTCGCCGTTGACCACGCGGTACGCGTCGGTATCGGCGTCCAGCTTGAGCACGTCCTTGCGCAGGGCGGCCGCGCGGCGGAGCGCCTGCTCAAACCAGGCATCATCCGGCTTACCGGGGGTGTTTTTGAGGATGCGCAGCGCGATGGGGGCACCCGGGTTCCAGAGCCCGTAGCCAATGAAGGACCCCTGCTTATCGTAGGCCGAGACGAGGTCGCCTTGGCGGGCGTCGGCGGAGACATCGCCCACCATCGAGCGGAACACGTTCGGCTTGGACGTGAACGTCTTGAGCTGCACCCATGGCTTCTCGCGCGCGATGGGCGCGGGGATATTGGCAAGGCCACCCAAGGAGTCGGACATGCCGAAAGGTTCAGGCTTGGACTGGACTTGGCAAGCCCCGCCCTTGGCGGGGTCGCGATTAAGCGATGAAGCTGCAGATATACTGGCAAATCCCCGAGCCCACCGTGATCGTGAAGCCGGACTTCGGGGCCACGGTGAAGTTGGTGCCCGCGGCGTAGGTCTTCTCTTCCTTGGAGCCGTCCTGGACCACGACGCAGGAGCCATCGGTGATCTCCATGATCTCGGCCTTATCGGTGCCGAAGTGGTAGGTGCCGGCGTAGATCAGCCCCACCGTCTTCTTCGCGCCATCGGCGGTGAGGAGGGTGTGGGAGACGACCTTGCCGTCGAAGTAGACATTGGCCTTGGCGATCGCGGTGACGTTCTTGAATTCCATGAGACGGATTTGTTAAGGGGATGGGGACGGAGGGTAAAGGGGAAAGGGGGGGAGGGTAGACGAAGTAGGTGGTAGGGAGTAGGTATCAGGGATTGGGTAGCAGGAGAGACGGGACGGGGCAAGCAGGCCTCTCTATGCTGCCGCCCAGATTTTTCCCATGATGTCAAATCGTGACACCCACTCACCGCTCCCCAACACCTAATCCCTCTTACCTACTTTGTCTTCACTACCTGATAATAGGCGATGGGGCCGAGGAGTTCGCGGCCGTCGATCGACTTGGCGCCAGCGAGTTTAATCTCATGCACGAAGCCTTCGCGGATGTCCTTGAGCGGGAGCGTGAGAAGTTTGCCGTCGGTGCTGAGCGACCAAGCGGAGTCCTGCGGGAGCTCATCGACCTTGGGCGAGCCGTAGGTGGAGTGGTACTTGTAGCGGTAACTGCGGAGGGCGGGCACGAGGGAGGCCTTGTCCATCACGGCGGTGAAACGCACCTCGAAACCAGTGGCCGAGAGGTGGACGGTCTCGATGAGGGGCGGCAGCGTCTGCGGGGCTTCGATGCGGATGATTCCGTTATTGCCCCCCCAAGAGAGGTGGGTTTTGCCCACGTGCAGGGCGCCATCGGGAGCGAAGGCGAGACGGTGGTTGCCGTTGCGAAGGGTCTTCGTGTCGAGGAAGGGAATCATCGCCCCTTGGTGGACGCCGCCGATGTCCTCGCCCAGGAAGCGGACGAGACGCGCGGCGTTCATTTCGCCGAAGACTACTTGGCCGGCGAGGGGACCCCAGGCCTTCGGGAAGACCGCAGGTTGGGTCGGCGAGTTGGAGAGGTCGGCATGGACGAACACTCCACCGGGTTGGAGGCGGAGCTTCTCAAGTTCAGGTACCGGAAGTTCAATCGGGTCGCCCTGCTCCCAGCCGGCCGACCACACCAGCGAGGCCGGGTGGCCATTGAAGGAGCCCTTGGTCACGACCTGCAGCGGCGAGCTCCCGCGCCAATCGCCTTGGTTGTCGTTCACCAGCAAGTGGCCCGCGGCGTCGAAGCCGATACCATCGGGCGAGCGGAAACCTGTCGCGAAGAGGGAGGCTGCCCCGCGCCCGCCGTCGGCGATCCGCATGACGCAGCCGCGGAACGGCACGCGCGAGTACATGCGACCCGCGGAGCCGGTTTTCCCCGCCGTCAATTGTTCGCGCGAAGTCTTGCCGATCTCGGACCAAGCGCCGCGCAGTTCCTTGAAGACGCCGGCCCCGGAGGAGGCGAGGTTGAGCGAAACGTAGAGAGCGCCGTCAGGCCCACGGGCGGGGCCGAAGGCGAACTCGTGGTAATTACCGGTCATCCCGAAGCCGTCCCACAGCGTCCGGTAGCGGTCGGCCTTGCCGTCGCCATCGGTGTCCTCGAGACGCGTCAGTTCCGGTCGTTGCATGACCAGCAGGGCGCCTGGGCCATCGGGCAAGAGCCCCAGGGGCTCATGCAGGCCCTCGGCGAACTGCTTCCAGCTACCGTCGGTCTGGCGGATGAAAACTTCGCCCCGGTGGAAGGCCACGGCCAGGCGGCCATCCTCGAGGAAGGCGAGCCCGCCCACTTGGTCGTCGATCCCGGCAGGGGTCTCGACCTTGGTCATCGCGAAGGCCTTGTCCCAGCCCTCGGTGGCCGCTTTGGCGGGCGCGGGTTTCTTGGGGGCGGCGACGGCAGCGGCCGCGAGGAAGAGCAGGGTCGGGATCACGGGAGGCGGACGGTGAGGGTGAAGGACTTGGCTTCGGCCGGGGTCAGCGTCAGCGAGTTGTTGAGGATGGTACCGGCGGAACTCGTCGTAGCGGCGTCGAGCGTCAAGGTGAGGGGCTTGGTCGAGGTGACCTCGAAACGCCGGGCCAGGCCCTTGCCCTCGGGGACGATCTTCTCCCGGAACTGCGCCCCATCGCGTTCATACTCGAAGGTCGGCAAGCCGGTCGCGTCGACGGAGTAGCCGCGGAACTTCACGCGTTTCTGCAGGGACTCGTCGGCGGGCAAGGACCAGAGCACCTTGCCCAGTTCGGTCGCAGTCGCCCGTCCATTGCTTTTCCAGTAAGCCCAGCAATCCAGAAACTCGCCCCGCCAGACCGTGCGGAGGCGGCAATCGCCAGCGTCGAAGCAGTAGTTTAAGTCACCGGGCAGCGCGACCGCGATGGCCGCGGGGCCAACATTCGGTAGGAACATGCGTTGGATCTCGGGCCGGCGGGCGGGGCGAGCGAGTAGGTCCCTGGTCACGGCCGGCTTCTCCTTGAGGCCGGCGGAGGCGGCGAGCATGTGTTCGCGGATTGCGAGTAAATTAGCTTCGCCCAAGTGCGCCATGGAGGGCATCTCAATGACGCCGTTGCGTTTCTTTATCGGCTTGATTGCCCACGCGACGAACTCCTTGGGCTTCTTGTCGTAGAGTTTAGTGATCTCAATGAGCGAGGGCCCCACGACCATTTGGTCCGGTAGGTGGCAAGCGGCACAGTTCTGTTCATAGAGCAGTTTGCCATCCTGGGCGGAGGCGAGCGCTGCGCTAAGCGCGAGGAGTGGGGTAAGGAACCAGCGGGGCATGGGCGGGGGGCGGCAGGGGTAAGGGATTAGGGAATAGGGTATCGGAAGGGGGAGGCAAACCAGGAAGGGTATAGCGGTTGGCGGATGGCGGTCCTGTCAGGTAGGGACCAGAGTCCCTGCTGGTCCGCGGCCGAAACACGGGGTCTGGCTTCGCCTCTCGGCAAGCCCGGCAACGGGGTCAGGCACCATCCCGCTGCGCGGGCTGAAGCCAGACCCCATGCCGGCGGCCGACTGGGGACGGTCAGCCCTACCGGAGAGGCAGAGGGGGAGAGGCAGAGGGGGAGGGGCAGACGTCTCGGTCGCCTGCATCTACTGACCCTTCCCCTGTCCCTGACTCTGTCCCTTAGATTTCCTAACCGCCAGCCGCTAACCGCTAGAGCAGCACGCTGGATGAGAGGCATTTCGACCCAAGGCATCGGGGCACAAAAAAGGACCACAGGTGATGCGGCCCTTCTGAGATTACCTCGCCCTGGCCCTAGCCCTGCTCAGATCAACTTCAACGGCGGCACCGCTTCGCCCTTTTGGCGCTTACGGATCGACTCAAGGTACTCGTCCTTGAACTTGGGGACGGCGGACTGGACGGGCCACGCGACGGCTTCGCCGTGGGCGCAGATGGTGCGGCCGGCGACTTGGTTCGCGATGTCGAGCAGCAGGGGGACGTCGGTCTCTAGGCCGCCGCCGGTCGTGATGCGCTTCGAGACGCGGGAGAGCCAGAGGGAACCTTCGCGGCAGGGGGTGCACTGGCCGCAGGTCTCGTGGGCGTAGAAGGCGTTGAGGTTGGAGAGCGCCTGGATCATCTCGACGGAGTCGTCGATGACGATGGTGCCGCCGGTGCCGAGGCCCGTGCCGCACGCGGCGATG
>Ga0209500_10002791_pt1 | contig 12178 bp, 7 predicted proteins | sample S_140212_EF_Meta_FD_187323 | JGI IMG/M metagenome (GOLD analysis project Ga0209500, IMG submission 187323) | Freshwater microbial communities from Lake Simoncouche, Canada to study carbon cycling - S_140212_EF_MetaG (SPAdes) (version 2) | ecosystem: Environmental > Aquatic > Freshwater > Lake ...
ATTCAGTATCTAAATAGCCTAGCATATTTAAAGGATTATAACAAACATAAAGAAGCAGAATATAAACAATGGGAGTTGCGACACAGGCACAAGTAGATGCCTTATTTAATATAGGAGGCAGAAAACTTAATGATAATGAGTACATTGTTGAGGTAGGTAATACTTTGCAACAAAGTGTCAAATCTATTTTGGATAGACTAGGCATTGACCTTGTCGCTAGACTTGAACAATTAGTACCACAATCTTCAGGAAGGTTAGCTAGTTCAATAGCGGTAATTGGTGCGAAGGAAAATAATGGAGTATGGAGATTAGAAATAGGATTTGGTGATGCAGGATATACAGACTTTATAGACAAAGGTGTAAAAGGTATAAAGAATAAAAGAAAGGTATATAAAAACGCTGATGGCAAATATTATCAGTTTAAGACTTATGGTATGCCACCTGAAGCGTTAGCAGGGTTAGAAGGATGGGCAAAAAGGAAGAACATTGAATTAAAGGCTACTAACCTAGTTGAAAATACAGAAGGTAAAAGAAGAAAGAAATTAAAACAGATAACAAGTCCTGCTAGTAGATTAGCATATTACATAAAGAAATATGGTATTGAAGGTAGGAACTTTAAACAAAGAGCAGTTGATGATGTTACACCATTCTATCTAACAGAACTAGAGGAAGTAGGTGCTAACTCATTGATATTAAAAGTAAGTAAGAAATGAGTATAACATTAGTACAACCTACACCAAGTATATTACCATCATTCAATAGGATATTATACAGGATAACTAGCACCAACGCTAACGAAACAGGATTTAAATATGTTGTGAAAGTATATAATAGTGCAAACGAATTAATAGCGACTGCGTATTATGATAGTCCTGCCAATCCTGCTGATGAAGTAGAATTTGATGTAAGTAAGTTAGTATCAGCATATTACACTTTTACAAATGGCTTTTATCAAAGTGCAACATCATCAAATAGTGCAGGTATTATATTCCCATTCTATATAAAGTGTTATGAATACTATATGATAAATGATGAATATGTAATTGTACTTAATACAGAAGTTGTATCAACAACTAAATATGCATTAGCGGCTTCCTTCCCTTTATTAGAATTAAAGAATTGGTATGCTAACTATGGTCAATACAATGGTAGTAGCACATCAATATACAAACCATTAACAGATTGGACAATTAATAAATGTAGAAGCACAGATTCACAAATCATAGGATTTTATAACGATGGTAAAGTCACAAATTTAGAATTACTTGTGACATACGCTAACGGAAGTACAAGTACTTTCTATATTACTCCATCTGCTCCTAGTGGTCACATGGTTACATATTTCAAAGTTACACCATTGACTTATGGAGGCACAACAGATAACATACAACTCTTTGTTAATTGGGCGAATGGCGGTGCTAGGAGATATGCAATAGGAACAATCTATGTGCAATCCTGTGGCAAATACGAACCAATAAGATTAGCATATTTGAATGAATATGGAACTTATGACTTTTTCAATTTTGATTTAGTTAGTAAGACAAGTTTTGATATTGAAAAGAAAGGGTATCAAAAGGATTACGCAGGTGATATATACCAAAGTGGAGATATTATTGTTAAGAATACAAATCCTATATACTATACCAAAGAAACACAAAAGTTTAAGTTGAATAGCGACTACCTCACAGATGCGCAGAGCGTCCTTATTAGGGACTTATATTCTGCTCCTTTGGTTTATATGAACCTAGCCAATGACACACAAATTACCCCATCGTGGATTCCTGTAAAGCCTGTTGCTAATAGTTATGAATTGAAACAAAGTATTAGTGATAAGTTATTTAATTTAGAATTAGATGTTGAATTTGGTTTAGTAAACACAAGACAATCTGTATAGAATGGGTGCAAAGTTATATTTAGAAACATACGAAGTAGATACACTAGGAGATATAGATGTTGATTTTACATATTCTATTGCCGATATCACTGATATTGAACGCAGAAGTACATCTTATTCTAAGACATTAGTATTACCTTCAACTTCTAGGAATCAAAAGATATTCGGTAACATATTTGATATATCAGTTGAAAACGATTATGATGAGAATGATAGGAATGTGTTGTCTAATTTCAACCCATCTAAACAAGCGAAGGCACAAATATTCCTAGACAATGTAAAGATATTTGATGGAGTATTAAGGCTGATTAAGATTAACAATAAGAACGGAGATATAACCTATGAAACAAATGTGTTCGGTAGGTTGAGAGATATATTACATACACTAGGCGATAAGACATTGGCTGAATTAAACTTTGATGATTACAACCATACATGGAACAATACTAATATAGCGTCAAGTTGGAGCAGAACTGATTGGGTAGATGGAGCAAACAATTATGTATATCCATTAGTTGACTACGGATATACAACAGATGGTATAACATATCCATTAGTTAGTTTCAAACCTGCTATATTTATTCGTGAAATTTTAAAAAGAATATTTGCTGAAAGTAGTTTTGAAATTGTAGCACCATTCTTTGATACTCAATACTTTAAGAAATTAATTTTAGTAACTGCAGAAAAATCAATTACTAAACAAGTTAGTACATTGCTTAATCAGATAGCACAATTCTATGATAGTGTAGGTTCAGTAGAATCATTCACTAGAACTTTATTTTTTAATACAAGTGTATCAGCAGAAGGTTTTACAATCAGTAATCAAAATACAAGATTTACTTGGAATAGAACACAAACATTAAACACAGGGTTAAGTTTTATTGCACAATATCAATTTAGTACACCTGTAAATTATACAAGAGCAATATGGACATTGAATGTTTTAAGAAATGGAAGTATAATAGCATCTCAAAATAAAATAATAAATTTAAGAATAGGAGAATATTATAATTGGGATATTAATTTAAGTTGGGTAGGAGATATAGCACAGAATGATTATTTTGAGGTAGTACTTGAAGGAGAACTTATTGGGGGAGGTCTTGGAATTAATATGAATATAGATTTATTGACAGGAACATTAAAGATAGGTAATACAGTACCTGTTGCCGTTGATTTAGTAGAAGGAGATACAATGAAAATGTCATATACTTTGCCTAAGTCAATGAAGCAAAGAGATTTCTTGAAAAGTATTATTACAATGCACAATCTGTATATCCTACAAGATAAATTACAGGACAATGTATTAGAGATAATACCTTATCCATTATTCTATAAAACATATAAAGATGAAGCAATAGATTGGACAAACAAATTAGATGTAAGTCAAGATGTGGTTATTCTACCTACAAGTGAAATAACTGCTAAAGAATACAGAATACAATTTGATGAAGATTCTGATTATTGGAGTGGATTCTATAAGGCTAAGTATAATGAAGGGTATGGAGAAAGCAGGGTTACACTAGACAATGATTTTGAATTAGATACAAAAACATTAAAGGTAATATTTGGTACGCCAATTTTAAGAGAAGAAGTACAGGGTAGGATTATGCTACACTTATATAAAGTAGAAAATGGCAATAAGATTAAAGATAACTTTAAACCTAGAATAGCATATTGGAAACCGAATGTGTCATGTCCAACTAATTGGATTATGTCAAGACAAGGAGGAACGACTACATATTCAACTTATCCATACGCAGGTCACTTGAATAACCCTGTTGACCCTGTCGCTGATTTATTATTTGGAACTCCTAAAGAAGTATACTTTAGTATATCATTATACCCAGGAGCAAACTTGTATGGTGCTTATTATGAACCACTTATCACATTGATAGGAGATAAAGATAGTAGGGTACTACAAGGTAATTTCTATCTTACTCCACAGGATATTATGGATTTAGATTTTAGAAGGATAATAAAAGTAGGTAAGCATTTCTATCAATTACAAAAAGTTGATAGGTTTAATCCAATAGCTAATACCACTTCTTATGTATCTTTGTTTAAAATACTCAAAGATTTACAACCAACAGACTACGATTTCATACTATTAGAAACAGACTTCTATATGTTACAAGAAAACGGAGTAAGTTTATTTTATATTTAAAGTTATGTCAGATAAAAGAATAAGTCAGTTAGTAGAAAGGGTAACACTCGCAAACAATGATGTGTTTCCTATTGTTGCATCGGGGGCAGCAACTACTAACAAAGTAACATTACAGACTATTGATGATTACATGCAAACCAATTTGGATTTCGGAGTTACTTCGGTAGCGATGTCAGTACCAACAGGTTTGACTGTCACAGGTACTCCGATAACATCAACAGGAACTTTCGTAGTTACATTTACTGCAGGGTATTCTATACCGACAACTGCTAAACAAACACAATGGGATACTGCTTATACTAATAGGATTACAAGTGCTACTGCTCCAATAGGAATCGCTAGTAATGTTATCTCTATAACACAATCAGGTGTAGCGAGTAATGGTTATTTAAGTAGCACAGATTGGAACACATTCAATAATAAACAGGCTACGATTACAACAGGTAACTTGACAGAAGCAACAAGTTCTGTACTTACTATCACAGGTGGTACAAGTTCTGTTCTAGGTAGTGGTACAACTATACAAGTAAAACAAGCATCAGGTTCGCAGAATGGATTTATTTCATCAACAGATTGGACAACCTTTAATGGTAAGCAAAATGCATTAGGTGGTACAGGTATTGTTAAAAGTACAGGAGGTACTATATCATACTTGACAGATAGCACAAGTAATTGGGATGCAGCATACAATGATAAGATTAATAGTGCAGCCGTAACAGGTACGACTACTAAAACACTTACACTTACACAACAAGATGGTGGAACGATAACGGCTAATTGGACAGATTTAGATACAGGTACTGTCACTTCTGTTGGTGTTTCTATGCCATCAGCATTTAGCGTTGTCGGTAGTCCTATCACTACAAGTGGTACAATAACAATTACAGGTTCAGGATTAGTAAGTCAATACATAGATGGAACAGGTGCTTTACAAACATTCCCATCAGGTTTGCCACCAACAGGAGCAGCAGGTGGAGATTTGCAAGGAACATATCCTAATCCGACTGTCCATAGAGTACATGGGATAGATTTTCAAAGTGGAACTCCAACTGCTGATGATGTATGGGTATATGGTGGAAGTCCTGCAAAATGGCAACATCAAAAATTACATAGCAATCAAGTAACAGAAGATGGTAATTTATTTTATACAGATGCTAGGTCAAGAGCAGCGTTTAGTGAATCAGTTACAGGATTAGATTACAATAGTACAACAGGTGTTCTTTCAACTGCAACAGGATATAGTATTCCTTCAACTGCTAGTCAAACAAATTGGACTGCGGCTTATGATGACACTATTTTAAGTGCTGCGGTTACAGGAACAACGACAAAGACATTAACATTAACACAAAGAGATAGCGGTACAATTACTGCTAGTTGGACAGATATAAACACAGATGCGGTTACTTCTGTATTCGGTAGAACAGGAGCAGTAGTGGCAACAAGCGGAGATTATACAACTGCACAGGTTACTGAAAGTGGTAGTTTATATTTTACAGATAGTAGGGCAAGATTAGCATTATCTTTTGTAGCAGGTAGTGGTGCTTATAATTCTACAACAGGAGTTATAACAATACCGACAAATAATACACAGATAACAAATGGCTCAAACTATATTACTTTAACTTCATTATCAGCAAGTACAGGTATTTCATACAATAGTACAACAGGTGCAATTAGTTCAACAATAACACAATACACAGATGCTTTATCAAGAGCAGCATTAAGTTTTGTTGCAGGTTCAGGAGCATATAATAATACAACAGGAGTTATAACTATTCCTACTAATAATAATCAACTAACTAATGGTGCAGGATATATTACAAGTTCGTCATTAAGTGGTTATCTTCCTTTAACAGGAGGAGTTTTAACAGGAGATTTAACTATTACAAAAGCAACAATAGTTGCTAATGTTGTAAATGCTACAGATACAAGTAGTTATTCTTATTTTTCAAATCATGAAAATGGTGTTTTGAAAACATATTTTGTATATATAAACTCTTTATATTCAGATGCAGCAAGAAGGAAAAATTTAGAAATAAGAAATCAAGACGGACCAATTACTTTTTATACTAATGATGTAAAAGCCTTAACAATAAGTACAAGTCAAAACTCTACATTCTTAGGAACTATTGCTGCAACTAATTTAAGTGGAACAAACACAGGTGACCAAACATTAGCAGGATTGGGTGGTGTATCAGGTAGTGGAACTATTAACACTTTATCTAAATTTACAGGTGCAAGTGCAATAGGAGATAGTGGAATTACAGATGATGGTTCAACAATAGGTATGGCTGCTCGTAATATGTCTATTACTAATACGGCTAATAATCTGACATTTACTATTGCGTGTACAAGTGCATCAGCACAGAGTTATACTCAAATGAGGTTTATAGGCACAGGGAGGAGTTATCAAATTGGATTAGGTAATAATGCAGAAACTACTTATGGAGTAGCAAATAAGTTTTACATATTTGATTCAATAGCAGGAGTAATGAGATTAATTTTAGATAGCACAGGTGCTATTACATTACAAAATCTTGCAGGTACAGGAACAAGAATGGTTGTTGCTGATGCTAATGGTTTATTATCTACACAAGCATTAGGAAATGTTAGCGGAAGTGGAACTAATAATAAGGTTGCAAAATTTACAAGTACAGGTAGTGTAATTGGAGATAGTATAATAACTGCTACTGCTAATGATGTAACTATAACAGCTACTGCGGCTGGACCAATGTTTATTTTATCAAACACTACTGCTGCTGCATATTCTCAAATGCAATTTTTAGGAGATACTAAACACGCATATATATTTAAAGGCAATAGTACATATACATCTTATGGTGGTGCTAATGCTTTGAACTTTTTTACTGATAGTGCAAGTGGTGGTGGTTTTGCATTTCATCCACAAGGAAGTGCAAATGCTGTATTTATTAGTGCTTCAGGAAATTTAGGATTAGGTATTGGTGTTAGTCCTACTAACCTTTTACACTTAGCAGGTGCTTCTGCTACACCTTCATTAAGATTAGGTAGTACTAGTGTAGGTTTTCATTATGATATTGGTAGAGAGAATCTAACAACAGGAGATTTTTTAATTAATGGTACTTATAATGGAACATCTAATGGAACATTATTTAGAATACATCAAACAAGTTTTTTAGTTACAACTGCAGGTTCAATTAATGTAAAAAATACTTCTACATTAGCTTCAGTTAATCCGGGTGTAATTTCTAGTGGAGAATATATGTGTACAGGAAATCAAGCAGGTTACTTTTGGGAGAATAGAAGTGGCGGTGTAACAAGTAGTTCTAATTGGTATGGATGGTACACAAGTGCAGGTATTGTTAGATTGTATAATGGTAGTGCTGATATTTTTAGTGTTAGTGGCACAACTAGTGACGCAAAAATTTATGGTAAATTAGGAATAGGTATTGATGCTACTGCACCATTACAAATTTCAGCAGGTAAATCAGATGGAGCATTGTGTTTATTAAAAAATACAGAAACTTCAGGATATTCAGGTATGGATATATTTAGACAAGGCGGTGTCCACGCAGGTAGTGTATGGTGTGCTAATGATACTGCAGGTGCAACTAATAATAGAAATGCATTAACGATTGCAGCAAGAGTTGCAGGAGAAAAGGTTATTATTGTAGGTGGTGGATATGACCCAACAGTAACAGGAGGATTTGAAGTATTAGGTGCTGAAGCAACTTTAAGAGGAAGCAGTACTCACATGAATATAGTAAGTGATGTCAATTACGCTTATATGAGGTTTCAAGGCGGTACACAGGATATGTATTTACTACAAAATTTACCCGCTATTTCCACAAATGTTACTGCTGCAGGTGCAGGTTATTTTTATTTTTCGCAAGGTCAAAACTTTGAGTTTTCTTGGTCAGGTGTATCTAAAATACAATTTACATCAACAGGAAAAGCAACATTTAACGATACTATTTTGATGGGCACTACAAGTGAAAATAGTTTTGGTGCTACAGCAAAGTCAATACAAATTAATGGTGCAGGTGGTTCTTTATTAGAAACAAGATATAATGGTACATCAGGTGTAAGATTTGGTAGTGGGTCAGACCATTCATATCATCATGACCCAAGAAATGTTGAAATGCGTTTTGCTACAAGTGATAGTACAAGGTTTTATATTTATGGTAATGGTAACTATTCATTTACAGGTTCAAATGTATCTGACAGAAGGGCAAAAGAAAATATATTTGCATTAGATATTAGTGCTACTGATAAGATTATGTCATTACAAGCTAAGACTTATAATATGAAAAATAATCCTAGTCAAAAGAGATATGGTTTTATTGCTCAAGATGTTAGGGAAATTTTATCAGATTTAGTTATTGGTAATGATAATGATGGTTATTTAGGACTAGACTATGATGGATTATTGTCAGTAGCTATAAAAGCATTACAAGAACAAAATATTGAAATACAAAAATTAAAAAATAAATAATATGAAAATTCAACCCGTAAGTACTTGGCATGAAGGTCAAGAAATATTAGCAACAGAATTTGTGCTAACATCAAGTTATGACAATTTAAAAGATACTGCTAATTTCAGTTACTCTTTATTTGTAGATGACAATGTATCATTTGGTAATACTCCATTAGTATCAGGTCAATTGTATATGACTAATCCTGACTATGATTTATGGAATGATAGTCCTAGTATAAACAATGATGCCTATACATGGGCATTAGCAAAACTAAATTTAACAAAAGAAAATATTTAATAAACAATAAAATCAAATCAAAATGGAACTAAATTTAAACGAGGTAACTAACCTATGGCATGAACTTAATGGCTACTCTGTAACAGAAGAAGGAAAAAAGAAAGTATTACTTAAAGGATTCCTTCAACAGAAAATGAGCATGAAAGTAAAACTTTATGTAAACAGATTAGGCAAAATACTTAATGAAGAAGTAGAAACATTAGACAAATCAAGACAAGAAGTATTTGACAAGTATGCTAAAGGAGAGAAAAAGGAAATTACAGGAGATGATGTAAAATTATTTAATGCAGATATTACTGAATTGATGTCAGCAAAGAAAAACATTGATGTTACAAGTCTTTGGTCTAGTGATTTAACTATCAATGATTTAGCATCAATAGAAACAGAAGAAAACTATCCTATATTTTATAGGTTAGTAGATAACAAAGATTAACAATGGCAGAAAATAGTCTAATAATTGATGTAGATGTTAAACCCCTAAAGACACAACTCAAAGAGGCTACTGTATCATTACAGGCAGCAAGGCAAAAGTTCGGTGAATTTAGTCAAGAAGCGATAGATGCTGCTAAAAAAGTAGCTGCCGTAAAGGATGAGATAGAAGCAGCAGGAGAACAAGCATCATTATTTGACCCAGGAAAGCGTTTTCAAGCATTAACTCAGGCAGCAAGTACGGCAGCAGCAGGTGTTGCTGCGGTACAAGGTGCTATGGCTTTATTTGGTGCTGAAAGTGATAATGTGCAGAAGGCATTACTGAAAGTTCAGGGTGCAATGGCATTGTCACAGGGTCTATCTCAATTAAAAGACATAGGTAAAGTAGGTGAGCAGTTAAAAATTTCATTCAAAGGACTTACGGCAGGAGTAGATGGATTTAAAAAAGCACTTATCTCAACAGGGATAGGTGCTTTGGTTGTTGCCGTTGGTTTACTTGTCGCTTATTGGGATGATATTAAAGGATTAGTAGGTGGAGTAGGTAGTCAACAGAAAAAACTTAATGAAAGTTCTAAAGAAAATCTAAAAACACAAGAAGAAAAACTTGATGCAATAGATGGGCAGTCTAATCAACTTAAACTGCAAGGTAAAAGTGAAAAGGATATACTTAATATTAAGATTAAGCAAAGTGATGAGGCTATTAAGGCAGCAGAAATTAATCTTGCTAACTCAAAAGCGACTAAAGATGCACAGGTAAAAGCGGCAGAAAGAAATAAAGAGATATTAAAAGGTATTATAACATTCTTGACTGCTCCATTAGTTGCCGTATTGGCAATGATAGATGAAGCAGGTAAAGCATTAGGACAAAATTTCGGATTAGCAGAAGGATTTACAGGTGGATTAGCTAAAATGGTATTTGACCCTGAACAAACCGCCAAAGATGGAGATGCTACAATTAAAGAAGCAGAGGCAAGTCTTAATAAACTTAAAGAAAAAAGGGCAGGATATCAAGTATCTATACAAGGAATAGATAAAGCAGCAGCAGATAAAGCAAAGGGAGAAAAAGATAAAGAGGATGCTAAGGATTTAGAAGCACAAAAAATATTACAAGAGGCTAAGAATAAACTATTAGAAAAGCAAAAACAAGAGGAAGCAGCAGTTGAAGAAGCCTATAAAGAAAAATTTAAGAAGTTAAAAGAGGCAGGTGTAAAGGATGATGGTAGTTTAGAGGCTGCTAAACAGAAAGAACTAACTGAAATAAAAGATAAATATGCTAAAGAGGAAGCAGATAAGGTATTAGCATTTGATAAAGAGTTAAATAAGGCACGAACAGAGGCTAGGTTGTCCGCTATAAAGGATGAAAACGAAATGGCGAAGCAAGAATTGTTAGCTAATTACCAAACACAATACGCAGATATTGATGCTAACGAAAAATATACGGCTGAACAGAAGTTAGCACTAAAAAAAGCACTACAAGAAAAGGAGAATTTAGAGTTAGATACATTAGAAAATCAAAGAAAGACACAAAAGTTTAATCAAGATGTGGCTGATTTAGATTATGAAATGAAACAATCTGAATTTAAGTTCAATATACAAAAGGAATTAGCTGCAAAAAAGTTAGCATTAGCAACAACAGAGTTTGAGAATGGTAGAATGAGCCAAACAGAGTACACTAATTTCTTACGAGCCAACGCTGATGAACAAAAAAAGATAGATGAGGCTAGTGTTCAAGCGAAAATGCAGGTCGCTCAACAAGTAGCAGGTATTTTAAGTTCAATGTCTGACCTAGCAGGTAAAGATACGGCTGCAGGAAAGGGTTTGGCGATAGCAGCAGCAACAATAAACACATACACAGGTGCGACACAGGCTTTAAATAGCAAAGTTCCTGCACCTGAACCATTGGCAACTATCATTCGTATAGCACAAGCAGGTGTAATCATAGCAACAGGTATAAAATCTATTAGAGAAATATCTAAAACAAAAGTTCCAAGCGGTGGAGGAGCATCAGCACCTAGTATAAGTGCTTCTGCACCAACAACTGCATCAGCAGTACCGACTTTAGGAAGCAGTCCTGTTACGGCAATAGCTAGTGTTATGCAAAATCAAAAGCCAATAAGAGCATTTGTAGTTGAAAGTGAAGTTACAGGAACACAAAGAAGGGTGGCTGATATTGAACGAAGGGCAGGTTTTTAATATTTAATACTATGAAAGTGAAATTACCTTTATATAATATGTTGATTGCCGATGATATAGATGGCGAGGAGGAAGTTGATTATGTTGCATTGGTTGAATACCCTGCTATACAAAGGAATTTTTTAGCATTTAATGATACAGATGAGTTTGAAAGTTATGCTGACTATCCTGATGGAGTAAAAGGGAACGCTAGAAGCGTATTAGACTATGCAGAAAAGAATGGATGGGGTTCATGTGGTACTCCTGTTGGCAAACAAAGAGCCAATCAATTAGCAAGTGGGGAGGCTATATCACTAGAAACTATCAAAAGGATGTATTCTTATTTGAGTAGACACGAAGCAGACCTTACTTCTAGTAAATCTTATGGTGATGGTTGTGGTAAATTGATGTACGATGCGTGGGGTGGAAAGGCTGCACTAGGTTGGAGCAGAAATAAACTAAGACAATTAGGTGAATTAGGAGATGGACAAAGTTCAGATTTGAAGTTTGCTATACAAGATGAGGAACAAAGAATAGTAACAGGTCCGTTAATGATAGCTGATTTGCCTATTTATAGAAAAGATGAAGATGGCGAATACTATGTAATGTTTAGTGCAGAGGAAATAAAGAAAATAGTACAAAGATTTTTCAAGAAAGGATATCAAGGTAAGGTTAATATAGAACATGGAAAGCCTATTGAAGATGTTTATATGTATGAAAGTTACATAGTAGATAGAGAAAAAGGTGTTATGCCACCAAAAGGAT
>Ga0209500_10002793_pt1 | contig 12175 bp, 11 predicted proteins | sample S_140212_EF_Meta_FD_187323 | JGI IMG/M metagenome (GOLD analysis project Ga0209500, IMG submission 187323) | Freshwater microbial communities from Lake Simoncouche, Canada to study carbon cycling - S_140212_EF_MetaG (SPAdes) (version 2) | ecosystem: Environmental > Aquatic > Freshwater > Lake ...
TACAGATAATGCTCTTGATGAAACAAAGAGTTCTTACAAAAAAGCAATTCCTGTATTTGATAAAACATTTTTAAAACCATATGATAAGACTAAATAATATATTAAACGAAGTAATTAGTGAAGGTGGTGTTGGTGGTCATATGGCACACCCATTTGATTTTGCCGATACGGGAGCTAAATTGGTAGATGTATTTGCGAAAGCAACAAAGTCTTTAAAACAAGGCGCCGGTAGTGTAAAGATTGATGGTGTTAACGCGAGTATTCGTATGGTAAACGGTCAATTTGTAATGGATCGTGGATCAGCAAAACCACTTGATATTAAAGGAATGCGACCTGAAGACTTACAAACAAGATTTGGAGCTGGTCATGGATTTGTCAATATAGGGGCTAAAGTTATTAATATATTTGATGCAGCTGTTCCGTCTACACAAACTGAGTTAAAGACATTGGGTTTATTAGATAATCCTAATATATTATTCAACATTGAATATGTAGAGGGTCAAACAAATGTACTTGGATATGGCGAAATTGGAAACTTTTTAGCTATTCATGGATTAAAAGAAATTAAGCCAAAGACTTTTGGTAAAGATGGAAGTGTTAAATCCAGAGTAGCTGTTGAAATACCATATGATAAAACTGCAATGGAGTCTTATATAAACAAATTAAATGTGGTTGCTATGAAGAGTGGTTTTAAGGTATTAGGTAGTGTTGATACTACTTTCAAATCAAAACCAAACCTAGCGAGTGTTTTGACGCAATCAGTTACGTTGTATCCCACAGGTGAAGCTGTAACTAAGTCTTTGAAAGACTGGTTAAAAGGATTAAAGTTTAAAACGCCACTAATTACCCGTGAACAATTTTTAAAAGCGGTTGATAGTAAAAATATCAGTCAAGATTTTGCCGGTCAAGATGTAAATAAAATAGTTAATGATACTATTGTTTATTTAACCACAATTAAATTGGGAGACGAAATATTAAAAAATGCTACCAGTGAAATTGGCGATTTAGAAAAACACGAAGGTATAGTTGTGAGAGATTCAAGTATTTACAGTGATCCATTTAAAATTACAGGAAGTTTTATTATAAAAGGTCTTGGAAGTAAGTTTAAGAAATAAATTAAATACGTATTTGTTATGAAGAAAGCATCAGGTAAAAGTAATCTAGGCATCGTTAAAGATTACCTAGAAGGCAATCGTCCATTCGTACAAGTTGGCTACGATGCCAATTTGGAGAACAATAAACGCAAAGAAGGTGAAGAATGGGAGGATAGTCAAGGACGCAAATGGGTTTGGAAGAATAAAATCAAACGTAGAGTTTCAAAACGTGCCACAATTATTAATGAACAACGTTGTAAAACGTGTAATATGGATGTTCGATGGGGCAATTATTTGGACGACCGAGTTTGGCCTAAAACTGGATATTGTTACGATTGTTTTATTAATTTTCAAACTGAGTTAAAATTGATGGGTATGTTTGATGTCTATAATGAACTGCAGGATTTAAAAAATGAACGTAGTATTTTAGAAGATTATAAGAAAAAGTTTGAAGAAAGTAAAAAGTTCTGTGAAGAAAATAAAGATAAAGATGTTACATTTCTTGAAGAAGATGGATCATTTGAAAAATGGGATGGCAATATAGATTACAATAAAATATTTGAAGATTTAATTAAAGATATAGGAGTTATTGATATACGTTTAGATGAACTGACCCCTAAGATAAAAGAATACGAAGAAAAATATGAGTCAGCCAAATCTCAGAGAAATAATAAAACAAGAGTATAAGAAGTGTATAGAGGATCCTATATACTTTATGAAGAAGTATGTTAAGATTCAACATCCTATTAGAGGCACGGTTGCATTTGAACTATATCCATTTCAAGAAGATGCTTTACAAAACTTTGTTGATAATCAATTAAACATTGTTCTTAAGAGTCGTCAGATGGGTATCAGTACCCTTACAGCCGCTTATAGTTTGTGGTTAATGACATTTCATAATGATAAGAACATTCTTTGTATTAGTATTACGCAAGAAACAGCGAAAGAAATTGTCACTAAGGTAAGATTTGCAAACGATAACCTTCCAAGTTGGTTAAAAGTTCCTTGTGTAGAAGATAATAGATTGTCATTACGATTAAAAAATGGTTCACAAATCAAAGCAGTTTCATCGGCTGGTACAGCGGGTCGTTCATCAGCACTATCTTTACTAATTATCGACGAAGCCGCATTTATCGATGGTATTGAAGAAATTTGGCTGTCTTCTCAATATACACTGTCTACTGGTGGTAGAGCTATTATACTAAGTACGCCAAACGGTGTTGGCAATTTCTTCCATAAAATTTGGGTTGAATCTGAAGAAGGCAAGAATAATTTTAAAACAATTAGATTACCTTGGCATTTACACCCAGAAAGAGATCAAACGTGGAGAGATAAACAAACTGAGTTGTCAGGAGTAAAAGGTGCAGCACAAGAATGCGATTGCGACTTTAGTACATCTGGTAATCAAGTTGTAAGTGTAGATATTCTTGAGTTTTACAAACAAACACATCTAAAAGATCCTGTTGAAAAGCGAGGTAACAATCAAGACCTATGGATCTGGGATTATCCTAATTATAGTAAAAACTACATATTGACAGCTGACTGTGCTAGAGGAGACGGTGGTGATTTTAGTGCGTTCCACGTTATAGATATAGAAACATTGGAACAAGTAGCTGAATATAAAGGTCAGTTAACTACAAAAGATTATGGAAACTTATTGGTTAGTGTTGCTACTGAATATAACAATGCTTTATTGGTGGTAGAAAATAACACTATAGGATGGGCTACATTACAACAAATTATTGACCGAGATTATCAAAATACGTTTTATAGCGCAACTGATTTGACGGTGATTGATGTAGAAAAAACATATTCTAATAAATTAAATACAGCTGATAAAAAGTTAATTCCTGGATTTACAACAACTAGTAAAAATAGACCTTTAATCGTAAGTAATTTGGAGTTATTTTTTAGACAAAAACAAGTGATTATGAAGTCTAAAAGATTATATGAAGAACTGAATGTGTTCGTTTGGAACGGACCCAAAGCAGAAGCGATGAGGGGTTATAATGACGATTTAGTTATGGCAATTGGAATTGGATTGTGGATACGTGAAACAGCGTTGAAGCTTAGAAATGAACAAATAGCTTATAACCGTGCAATCATTTCAAAAATATCAAAAGTCTCAAGTCAAATTTCAATTCCGAAACAAGTAAGCGCGGTACCAGATCATCATAAAACTATGGATTTCACGGTAAATGACAAAAAAGAAAGTTTAACTTGGTTGATGTAAATACTTATATATTATAGATAAATCATATGTCAGATAAATCTTTTCAAGAATTACGGAGTCGGTCTTTATTCGCTCGTTTGAAGCGTTTGTTTTCAAACGACGTGATCGTTCGCAACATTGGTGGTAAAAAATTAAAAGTTATTGATACTGATGAAATTCAGTACGCTACAGATCGTAATAGTTTAAGAGACAGGTTTAATAGATTACGTACTACTTCGTATAATCAATATACTAGAGATTTTAATTTATCATATCAAAGCAGTCGTGTAGAATTGTTTAGAGATTATGATACAATGGATATGGATCCAATTCTATCATCTGCGTTGGACATTTATGCAGATGAGTGTACAACCCGAAATGAAATGGGTGAAGTAATTCATATCAAATCTTCCAACGATGAAATTAAAAACATTTTGCACAATCTATTCTATGATATTCTGAACATAGAGTTTAATTTATGGAGTTGGTCACGGTGTATGGTTAAATATGGTGATTTTTATCTACGACTTCATATTAGCCCCGAATATGGTGTTTATTTAGTAGAACCATTGAGTACATATTATGTAACACGTGTGGAAAATGCACATTTGACCAATAAAAACTTTGTTAAATTTCAAGTCAATTTGCCATATGGAAACAAGATGGAGGATTTGGAGAACTATCAAATTGCTCATTTTAGATTATTGAGCGATAGTAACTTTCTCCCATATGGAAAAAGTACTTTAGAAGGCGCCCGACGTGTTTGGAAACAATTGAGTTTGATGGAAGACGCAATGTTAATTCATCGTATTATGCGTGCGCCTGAAAAACGCATTTTCAAAGTTGATATTGGTAATATTCCACCAAATGAAGTTGATAATCATATGCAACGTATTATGGACCAAATGAAAAAGGTACCATATTTGGATCAAGAAACCGGAGATTATAATTTAAGATTCAATCTACAAAACATGGTAGAGGACTTTTTCTTGCCTGTTCGTGGTAGTGATAGTGGAACCAGTATTGAAAATTTATCTGGATTAGAGTGGACTGGTACCGATGACATTGAGTATCTTCGTAATAAAATGATGGCAGCACTTAAGATACCCAAAGCATTTTTGGGATATGATGAATCATTGAGTGGTAAAGCTACATTAGCAGCTGAAGACATAAGATTTGCTAGAACAGTAGAACGTATACAACGTATTATGGTTAGTGAATTGAATAAAATTGCGGTTATTCATTTATATAGCCAAGGATATAGAGACGAATCATTAGTAGATTTTACACTAGAATTAACTAATCCGTCCACTATATTTGAAAAAGAAAAAATCGATGTATATAAGAGCAAAGTGGAACTTTGCAAAGATATGCAAGAACAAAAAGTATTTTCTAAGAAATGGATTTATGAAAATATCTTTGGTTTATCAGATCATGATATGATAACTCTGCAAAAACAACTAATCGACGACGCTAAAGGAAATTATAGGTTTAAGCAGATTGAAGAAGAAGGCAATGATCCAGCTCTATCCTTTTTAAATAAAAAAGATAAGGAGGGTGAAAGCGGTGGTGGTGGCGGAGCTGAACCAGGTGGTAGTGAGCCTGGGACTGACACTGCTCCTGAAGGAGGAGATGATAGTGGTAAAGATACCGGCGCTGAAGCTGGTGGTGAACCATCAACCCCCCCAAAGTTATCAGAAAAACGTGATCAAACTGGTAGAAAAGATGCCAGTAAATATCCATTTGGCGAAGATCCATTAGGCACATTAGAAAACAATAGACGTAGTGATTTATCAGTATCACACAAATATAAAAATGGATCGCCATTGTCTTTGGAGTCTATTAAGGGGCTGACAGATTTGTTAAAAACGTTGGATCAAGAAAAAGAAAGTTTGATGGAAGGAAACAAAAATTCTTTCATGGACGAACAAAATATAAAAGAATAGTATAATTCCTATATATTTAACCACATTGATTATATTTATAAATAATAATAAATAATATGCACAAGAAAGCAAAACATTCAAAATTCAAGAATGCTGGAATATTGTTTGAACTACTCACTCGACAAATTACATCAGACATTCTAGCGGGAAAAGATGAATCATTTACTAAAAATTTAATGTTCAAGTACTTCCACGAAAGTAAAGAACTTGGAAAAGAGGTGCAGCTTTATAATTTTATTTTACAACAAAAAAGTAAAGATGTATCTTCGGCCGAACGACTTTTGGGTGTTGTATTACAAACACGATCTAAACTTGACGAACGTGAATTAAATAAACAAAAGTATAGTATCATCAAAGAAATTAAAGAAAAATATAACATTGATGATTTTTTAAAGAACAAAATCCCAAATTATAAGTTATATGCTTCCATTTATAAATTATTTGAAGACCAAGATAAAAGTGGGGTTAAGTTTGAAGTTACTGAGTTAATAGAATCCAGAGAGTACATCGTTGAAAATTTGACAAAAGAAAAGAAGTCGGATCAAGAATCGTTGGATGTTTATGGAAGTCAAACTGCAGACGTTAGATTGTTAGCATACAAGTTTTTAATTGAAAATTTCAATAGTAAATACAATGATTTATTACCAGATCAAAAGAAACTATTGAAGGAATATATTACCAATGTTTCAAATTCCAGTAAATTTACAAAGTATGTCAATGAAGAATACAAAAGAATCAGCTTGGTATTAAAAGACCAAGTAAAAAATGTTACATCTGAAGTAGTTAAAATTAAAATAAATGAAGTTATTAGTCAATTTTCTACTAAATCTTGTGCTGGTATAATTAAAGAAAATCAATTGACATCTTTATTGAATGCGTATGAATTAGTAGAAGAAATTAAAAAGATTGATGTCAAAAATGAAACAAAATCTTAAAGAAAAGATTAAACGAATTTTAACCAAGTTAAAGGTTAAAAATGAAGCTAGTACAACAGGTACAGGCGCGGTCGCGTCTGGTCCTGTTTCAGTTGGGGGTGATGCTGCTAGAACACCATTTGCATTTAGCCGCCGTGGACCAGGAAACATTAGAGCCGCAACACAATTAGGATATAAGTTAGCTAAAGCTATCAAAAGAAGTAATGGATATAAGTTGGAAAATCAAATGTACAGTGGTCCGGCTTACGCAACACCAGCACAATCAATTGAATTAGGCGATACATATACTGACGAAAATGGTTTGGTTCAACACAATGATCCTGATATGGATCCCAATTTAATTGGATATAAACAAGGTGCTTTACCTATGTATGAGAGATTTAATACTCTTAAATACGAACAAGAAGATAAACCAGTTGCTGCCCCACAACCTGCTCAACCTGCTCAACCTGCTCAACCTGCTCAACCTAAACAACCTGCTGCTGCGCCATCGGTAGATTTAAAAACATACGATGTTCTTCCTGACTTTACAGCATTTGATACAAAATTAAAAAGTTCGACTGAAGCATTAAAGAACAATCTTCAAAAGTCGATACAGGATAAAATTTTGGGTAAGAAGATTGTGGTTAGAGCTAGTAAAGGATACAAACAGCCTGAAACAGATTATACAATCAATGTAACAGGCGTTGCGATTGATTATTATTATGATAGATATGTCATCATAATTATTGGACGCGAGGAAAATAAACAAAAGGTGGCTAAATTCTTTGTTAAACCAGGATTTAAACTTAAAATTTTAGGCAATGCTGATAATTTGAAGCCAAAGGATCAATATCAAGTTGCTAAATCAAAAGCATTAGTTGAACCAAACAGTCAACAAAATGTTGTTCCATCAAACAAAATAACCTCTGATAAAGAGGATGCGACTACTCAAGATCAAAACGCACAAACGGGAACAACACAACCTAAAGCTTAATTATATGAAACAAGTACTGATAGATATTTTACCATTTGAATTTAAAAAAACATCTTTAAATGAATCTCTTAAAGATGGAAAATTATACGTAACCGGCGTATTACAACGTGCCGACGCGAAAAACCAAAACGGCCGTGTGTATCCAGTAGATGTGCTGAAGAGAGAAGCTGAGAAATATATGCAAAATTTCGTTAAACAACGTCGTGCTATGGGTGAATTAGATCACCCAGAATCATCTGTTGTTAACTTAAAAAATGTAAGTCATAATATCGTAGATATGGGGTGGGAAAGTAAAGATTTAGTTGGTACAGTTGAAATTCTTCCTACGCCTAGCGGTAACATTTTAAGAGACTTGCTACAATCAGGTATTCTTTTGGGTATTAGTAGTCGTGGATTAGGAAGTGTTAAAAAAGATATGCGTGAAAATGCAGATGTTGTACAAGACGATTTTGATTTAATTGCATTTGATTTCGTAAGCAATCCAAGTACACAAGGAGCTTTTATGTATCCACAGGGAAAAATCAATGAAAGCGTTGAACAAAAAATAATAATTAACCCATATAGTAATGTTGAAAGAATTATTCACAACATTCTATCAGAACTATAATATTTATAAAGTATGAAATTAAAACATTTACTGGAAAACTCTACGGAATCGACTTATGTCGCTTTGACCAAAGAAGAAAAATCAAAAATGGTCGGGGTTATTAAATCTTACAACGAATATCGTAAAGGATTAAAAGCTGATAGTGTCTATGAAACAGCACAAAAAATTATGGAAGCTGTTAATTTAGCAGAACGATATGCTATTAAAGAATGTAACGAATGGATGGAAGCTAAAATGGTGGAACGTGATATGAAAGAAATCAAACGTGATGCCGCTAAGATGTACGAAGAAGCACAAAAGATGAAAGCTATTGAAAAACAACTTGAAATGTTGTATGAACAAGTTGGTATGAGATTGGAACGTTATTTTGAGATCGCAGATTCAATGAATGAAAATCCACAAACAGCCAATGTTAGTACTAACGCATCGGTATAGAATCGATAAATTCCAACATCGAGATAAACGATTCAAAAACATATTTTCTATTTGCTTCTAATACATAACCTTCGTCTGTTTTATAGACGAAGGTTTTTCTCTTTTCATTAACCATATCTAAAGAGGGAACTTCTACTTCAGAGAACATTCTGTACTCGTCATCTATACGAAAATCCATTTCGCCTAACAAATCTATCTCCATAAAATTCCATCCATTTGGGTTATCTATATCTTCAAGTTTGTACATTTTTTCTTCTTCAAAATTATCATTATTTATAAAGTTAATTAATTTTGGAGATTTGTACTTGTTATAACTATTATTCATTTCACGTACATCGGGATTTGAATAAGCGTTTTCTTCGCCGGTTCTTTTTATGAACTTATAATTATCTTTTTTAGAATTCATATGTTTAGAAAAATTGGGATTAAAATTATAGGCCATAAGAGTTAATTCTATCTATAAAGTCTGATAACGAACTTGTTTGTTCACTGTCTTTGTTTTTATCTACACCGGTACTCAACATACTAAATATTTCTTTTTCTGGTCGATCAGGATAGGTTCTTTGTACAAAACAAGCATAAATAATTAAATTTTTATTTTTTTGATCTATTAATTTTTTAAACACATACTTTTTTGTACTACCGTTACTGAATATTTCGGTTTGTATCTGTGTGTTTTCCGGCGCATTTGGAATAAAATTGGTTTTGCCAAATCCGCTAAATCCATTTTGCTTATTTTGAAATATCAACATTTCTTTTTTGACAAATGGAACTCCTTCGTTTTCTTTCAACACTTGATTAAAAGGTTTTCCTTTGATAATGTCAAAATCACTTAGTGAATACTCAGACTCTTTGAGACTTTTCAATATCTCTTTTAGTTTGGTAAAATCTTTAACGCTACTTGGTTTTATAGTACTAGCCATTGTACGCACTGTTGAAGATACTTTTCCAGGTTTAATTTTTCCTTTTTGTAAGGCTCGTACTAATCTGAATAGTCTCGCTTGCTTTTCACTTTGTGCTGGCATATATCAATAAATATAAAATATTTTGATATATTTACGTTTTTAATTATATTTATTATTCAAATACATCATTCTTTGATGTGACAGCGATTTATCTTCTTTGGAGTTCTTCAATAGCTTCATAAACAAATAACAATAAGAAAGACAGAAATATAATTATGAGCGATCTATTAAAAGAAAGTATTGCGGATGCAAAGGCTGTTCGTGAAACAGCATTGGCAAATGCAAAAACATTCCTTGAAGAAAGTTTTGCAAACAGTATGAAAGAAATGTTTGCGGACAAACTCAAAGAAGAAATGGCAGACGAATCAACCGAAGAAGAAGAAGGTAAGATTGAAGAAAAGCTTGCATCTTCTAACATTGGTAAAAATGATGGTTTAACAGCTAAGACTTCTAAGCCATCAAATCCATCTACACTCAAGTCTACATCTTCAAACGGTAAACAAGAATTTGATGTTAAACTTGAAGAAGAAGCTTCATCTGAAGAAGGCGATGAAGTAACTAGTGAAGAACTAGATGAAATTCTAGCTGAATTAGAAGGCGAAGTATCTGACGAAATGCACAGTCAAGGTTCTTCTGAAACACCCGATACAGGTGAAGAAATGGGCGAAGACATGGGTGATATTAATCTAGACGAACTTCTTGCTGAACTAGAAGCTGAAGATCCTTCTGCACTAGCTCCAGCTCCAGCTCCAGCTCCTGTTGCTCCTGATGCTCAAGCACCTGTAGATCAAGTACCTGCAGCTCCCGCTCCAGCACAAGTTCCATCTCCTTCTGAAGGAGGATATGCAGACGAAGTTTCTACCGAAGAAATGGCAGAAGCTTTGGTCGCTATCAACGAAGAAAACGAATCTCTTAAGAAACATTTATCAGAAGCTCTAAGCACTGTTAAGTTTATGAAGGGCGTTCTATCTGAAACCAACCTATTGAATGCTAAGTTGCTTTATACCAACAAGTTGTTCAAAGGTAAGAGTTTAACCGAAGATCAAAAACTTAAGATCATTAACACTTTCGACTTGACAAGAAACATCCGTGAAGTCAAGTTGGCATATACAGTTTTAGCCGAATCATTTAATTCCGGTGCATCAGTTGTCAAGAAAAAAACCAATACAACTGCTCACACTATCACCGAAGGTTTGGCAAGCAAACAAGTATCATCAACTAAGCCAGTATCTACTATTGTAGAACCACACGCTGACGAGATGACTTCAAGATTCCAAAAACTCGCAGGAATCAAGAAGTAAAATTAGTTTGCGAGTAAAAACCTAACAGTAATTAAATAAAGAAAGATACAAATATGAGTATGGATATTAAAAGTCTATTGACAAACAATATGAATCCACAGGCCAAATTAATGGCAGAAACACGTGGATTACAAGGCAAATGGGAAAAGACAGGCCTCCTAGAAGGTTGCAAAGGTGTTGAAAAAGCACATATGTCAATCCTATTAGAAAATCAAGCAAAACAATTGCTTGACGAAGCAACCACAACTGGTACATCTACCAGTTCTGAACAATGGGCTGGCGTAGCTCTTCCATTGGTTCGTCGTGTGTTTGCTGAAATCGCTGCGAAGGAATTCGTAAGCGTTCAACCAATGAATCTACCATCTGGTCTAATCTTCTATCTAGACTTCAAGTATGGTACAAACGCTCCTGGTTCAGATTTGCGCAACTTGAACAACGGTAGTTCTGTAACTACCCGCGCCGGTAAGCAATTGAACGACAGTTTGTTCGGTGGTACAGGCAAGAAATTGGGTTCAACCGATGACGCAGTACGTGGTCTATACGGACAAGGTGCTTTTGCATATTCAGTTCGTCCAGTAAGTAGTTCCGCTATTACAATCGCGTATTCAGCGGCAGCAACCAATAACGGTGGTACAATTCAAACCGCTTCTTGGAATGACGTACAATTTGCAGCTGAATTAAGTGGTTCCGTGGTAGCTAAGAAATTGTTTAAAGTAATATTGAATCACGATGATAATAATACCCCTGTATCAAGTTATGGAAATCTATACAACGTTGACTTGAATGCAGTGCGTTCATTCAACTTGATCTCAGGTTCAGGTGCGACCAATCCAGGCCCACTCATTAAAAACGGTGTGGTGTTGAACACTTACAGCAAAGCAGTCAATACTGGTAGTTTGAGCAATCCATTCTATCAAACTGTATACATCGTATCCGCTTCACAGAGTACATTCGCTGGCGCCGCCGGCGGTCCAAGACTTAAATTGATCTATAGTCTACAACCTACGGACAACCTACGTGGTGACTTTGAAGCTGGTAAGACACCAGGTGAAGGTTCTGGTACATCCGCTAACGTTGCTACTCAAAGCATCGACACTGATATCAGTATCCCAGAAGTTAACTTGGTACTAAACAGCGAACCAATCGTTGCTAAGACCCGTAAACTAAAGGCAGTCTGGACCCCAGAATTAGCGCAAGACTTGAACGCATATCACTCTATTGATGCAGAAGCAGAATTGACTGCTCTGTTGAGTGAATACGTATCTATGGAAATCGATCTAGAAATCCTAGAAATGTTGAACGGTGCTGTTCAAGGTATAACTACCGAAGCTTGGTCCGCCCAAATCGGTGTTGAATTCAGCAAGGGATTGAATGCAACTACTGGTGACGCAGTATTCACACGTAATGCAAATGCTTCTGCAAATCGTACAGCTTACGTTAAGAGCACTTGGTTCCAAACTCTTGGTAACAAGATTCAAAAGGTATCTAACACAATCCAAAAATTGACCCTACGTGGTGGTGCTAACTTCTTGGTCGTAAGTCCAGACGTAGCAACCATTTTGGAATCAATTCCAGGATATGTTGTTAACACTGACGGTGACAGTGCTAAGTTCGCAATGGGCGTTGCACGTGTTGGTAGCTTCGCAAGTCGCTTCCAAGTTTACAAGAACCCATATATGACCGATAATATCGTATTGGTTGGTT
>Ga0209500_10002794_pt1 | contig 12175 bp, 9 predicted proteins | sample S_140212_EF_Meta_FD_187323 | JGI IMG/M metagenome (GOLD analysis project Ga0209500, IMG submission 187323) | Freshwater microbial communities from Lake Simoncouche, Canada to study carbon cycling - S_140212_EF_MetaG (SPAdes) (version 2) | ecosystem: Environmental > Aquatic > Freshwater > Lake ...
CGCAGCCTGTTCCAATCGCGTGCGATTACCCTCGCGCAAGAGCATCCGCGGCGCGGTATCAAAAACAAATACTGCCGCGACGGGGCCTTCGCCATCGGCCAGCCAACCGGCTCCACGCAACGTCGGACGGGCCAGCGCCAGCGCCAAGAATGCTAGGGCCGCCATCCGCAGCAGGAGCAAGAAGAGGTGGTTGAGCCGCAAGCGGCGGCGATTGGCAACCGCTCTGTTCTTCAAAAACCGCAGTGCCGGAAATTCCAGCTTCACGGGCTTGCGCCGCATGATCAGATGAAGTACCAGCGGCACGGCAACAAGCGCCGCCCCACCCAGCAGCAGCGGCGTCAGAAAAGAAAGGCCCATCTCTACCATCCTGAGGCTCAAAGATCAGAGTCGCATCAGAATCGATTGCGGCGGCTGACAAGATATCCCATCAATGCCCGGTCGAACTGCATGGCCGTATCGAGGGGCACATAATCAATACCTGAGTGAAAACAGAACTGGCGGTATTCTTCGCGAAATGCCTGCACGCTCTCCACATATTGCCTGCGGGCTGCGTCAGCATCCACGACGAGTCGATCGAGTGATTCCGGCTCTGTAAACTCCACCATCCCCCTGAATGGAAACTTTACCTCGGCCTCGTCCAACACATGAAACAGAATGACATCGTGGCCGCGGTGCCGCAGTCGCAGGAGAGCGTCTCGGATCGGCTCGGGGTCCGCTAGCAGATCGCTGAAGACCATCAAAAGCGATCGGTGCCGCAGCATGGCGGCCACCTGCACGAGACTTTTCGCAATATCGGTCTTTCCGGATGGCTGAACCTTTGAAAGCACAGCGAGCACCTGCGCAATCTGCGAACGCTTCGACCTCGCGGGTAGGCTGGCGTGAAGCTTTTCATCAAACACCATGAGGCCGCAAGGGTCCTGCTGATGAACCATGAGCCAGCAGAGTGCTGCGGCCAGCGAGATCGAGTAGTCGAGTTTGGTGATCTCTTGACGGTAAGCATAGGCCATCGAGGCACTTGTGTCGATCACGAGGTAACCGGTGATATTGGTCTCTGCCTCAAACTTTTTGATGTAATGCTTGTCAGTTTTTGCATAGACAAGCCAGTCGATACCCTTGGGGTCATCGCCTGGGGTGTATTTCCTGTGTTCGCTAAATTCAACAGAAAAACCCTGATAGGGGCTTGCGTGCAATCCCTGCAAAAACCCTCGCACGATGAACTGTGCGCGCAGGTCCAGCCTCGCGATCTGCCGTACAACTTCCGGCTTCAGGTATTCCTCAACTGCCCGCACCATGTGTGACTCTCGCTTTTATTTCACCAACTTCGGAATCGCGGGCTCGGGAATTTCTCGCACCAACCGCTCCACAATCGATTCGCTCGTCAGGCCATCGGCCTGCGCCTGGAAGTTCGTGGCAACGCGATGCCGCAACACAGGCACGGCGATCCGACGGATGTCGTCAATCGAAACGCTAAACCGCCCGTCCATGGCCGCCATCGCCTTGCCGCCCTGAATCAAAAACTGTCCCGCACGGGGGCCCGCCCCCCAGTCGACTAATTCGGCCACATAGGGGGGCGAGAGCGGGTCCTTGGGCCGCGTCGCACGCACCAATCGGGCAGCATATTTAACGATGTATTCGCTCACCGCCACGCTGCCAACAAGCTTCTGAATGTTGACGATTGCGCGGCCGGAAAGCACCTTTTTCACCTCGGGTTTTTCGGCCCGGGTTGTGGCCATCAAAATCTGCTCCTCTTCGGGTGCTGTCGGATACCCCACCTTAATGTTGAACATGAATCGATCAAGTTGCGCCTCCGGCAGCGGATACGTGCCTTCTTGCTCGATTGGATTCTGCGTGGCAATCGTAAAAAATGGATCGGGCAGACTGTATGTTTCCTGCCCCACGGAAACTTCTCGTTCTTGCATCGCTTGTAGGAGTGCTGCCTGCGTTTTGGGTGGCGTGCGATTGATTTCGTCGGCCAGCAGAATATTGGTGAATATCGGCCCCTCGACAAAGCGGAAGTTGCGGCGGCCGGCATCATCTTCCTCCAGCACGTTCGTGCCGGTGATGTCGGAAGGCATGAGGTCAGGTGTAAACTGAACTCGCTTGAAGCCGACGTCCAAAATCCTGGCAAGCGTCGACACCATCAACGTCTTGGCCAGCCCTGGCACCCCCTCGAGCAAGCAGTGTCCGCGAGTAAAGATCGCGGCAAAGAGCTGTTCGATGACCTCGTTCTGGCCAACGATGACCTTTTGTAATTCGTCCTGCATCAGCTTCCTATGTTGGCTGAACTCCTGCAGAATGTCGTCAAGCGTTTTGGTGCGGGGGGCTGTGGACACTGGGGAATCCTTCCTAGGCTCACATGAGCCGTGGCATATGGATGCGGGACAGCTTTAGTATCCGCCGCCGCGGCCAAAGCGGCAAACGGAGCCCTCTGATAATCAGGGTTTTACGGGGGTACATCCTGCCCACGACGAAAAGCGGTAGCATTGGATATGGTTCGGCACATCCGTGCCCTTGTGTTGTTTTCGTTCCTTCGAGTCTCGCCGGACGCCAACAGACCGACACAGGAGTACCTCCTGAGGGCAGCAGAGAATCTCGCTTATGGTTGCTTTTCTTTCCCGCCGACCGCCCCAACAGACAGGCCGACGACCCGCAACGGTTGCACTGCTCCTGCTCCTCTTCCTATCGGCCTGCGGGGCAGACCCCCTAGCGGCTGCTGACAAAGACCCCCCGCCAGTCTCCTCAGAAAAGCTCCAGCGGGCGATTGAGAAGGCACGCGACTGGCTGATCCGCGAGCAGAAGCCCAACGGTTCTTGGGAATGCGCTCTGCGCACAGAAGACACCCGCGTCGGGGCAACATCCCTTGTGATGCTGGCGCTGGCCAACGCAGGCGTCGAGAGTAGCCACGTGGCAATGCAGCGATCGCTTGACTGGCTTCGACTTCAGAAGCCTGAAGAAACCTACTCCGTGTCGCTTCAGACGCTCGTGCTGGCGATGCTTGCTCCCGACGCCGATCGACCCATACTCGAACGCAACGTTCAGTGGCTGGAAGAGAGCCAAGTGGTACAGGGTCCAGCGGCAGGCTCGTGGTCGTACGGCAAGGCAAAGGGCACCGGCGACAACTCTAATTCGCAGTTTGCCTTGCTTGCACTGCACGAGGCCGATCGTGCAGGCGTGCGAGTTGGAGCAAATACGTGGATGCGGGCGCAGCAATACTGGGTTGCCTGTGCCAATAGCGATGGCTCTTGGGGTTACACCATCGGCAACGTTGGCGGCTCAGGCAGCATGACATGCGCCGGCATCGCCAGCGTGTGGATCACCTCCGAACACATCGGCACCCCCGATGCTCGCGCTGCCCGTGATCACGTTTCCTGTTGCGGTGGCGGCTCATCGCCCAAGGTGTTGGAGCGAGGCATCGAATGGCTCGGAAAACATTTTTCAGTTCTGGAAAATCCGGGCACGGGCGGACAGACGTGGCACTACTATTATCTCTACGGCTTGGAACGTGTGGGGAGATTTACCGCCCGTCGCTACATCGGTCAGGCCGACTGGTATTTGGAGGGGGCGAAAATGTTCGTCAACACTCAAGATGCTTTTTCAGGGGCGTTCCGAGGCGGACGAATCGAAGATCCCGTCGTGGCCACAAGCTTTGCCTTGCTCTTTTTGGCGAAGGGCCGCCGGCCCGTGATCGTTGCCAAGAGCCGCCACGCCCCAGAATCTGACTGGAATCGACATGGGCACGACATAGCTCATCTGGTGGAACACGTCGAATCCCGGTGGCGGAAGGATTATCCTGCTGGCCTCTCTTGGCACGTGCTCGACACGCCGCAGGCCACCATTGAAGATTTTCTACAGGCCCCTGTTCTGTGGCTGTCTGGAAAAAATGTTTTTACGATTGGTCCAGATGCTGGCCCTCGCTTGCGACGCTATATCGACGAAGGTGGATTTATCTTTGCGGAGGCCTGCTGCCCGTCCAGTGGCGATTTTGACAGGCGATTGCGCCAACTCGTCGGTGAAATCTTTCCGGAGCCGGAATACCAACTCCATCTCTTACCGCCCGAGCATCCGGCCTGGCACGCCGAAGAGATTGTGCCACCTGAGTTGCACCGTCCCCTCTTGGGCGTCGACTACGGCTGCCGCACGTGCTTCATTTACGCTCCGCCGACCGACCTCGACAAGCATACGCCCGCCATGCCGAGTCTCTCCTGCCTCTGGGAGATCGGGGGTGCTTCCAGCCACACGCTGCCAGCAAGCGTCAGAAATGAAGTGAATGCAGCGCTGGCCATCGGCACGAACGTGCTGGCATACGCCACCAACAGGGAGCTCAAGCGAAAGGACGAACTCTTTGCGATCGACCGTGGATCAGATGAACCGCGCCGCCAGTTCGAGCGAGGCCAGATTGCGATCGCCAAGCTCCGTCACAGCGGCATGTGCGATGCGGCTCCGGCGGCACTTGCCAACATCCTGCGCGCCGCGGCGAGGGAACTTGGCATTCGCGTTGACGACACGCCCAGCCAGATCGACCCCGCCGATCCACGACTCTTCGACTACCATCTCGTCTTCATGCACGGCCGTCAGGGATTTGCGTTTGATGGTCCTCGCCGCGAACGGCTGCGGCATTTCTTCGAGCGAGGGGGCACGCTCTTGGCCGACAGCGTCTGCGCCTCTGGCCAATTCACAAAAGCCTTTCGCGAAGAAATCGCCGCCGTCCTGCCCGACCACACGCTCGAAGACATTCCCGCCGATGACCCGATCTTTTCTGCCAAAGAGTACGGCGGCTACACGATCCGCGAAGTGACACTTCGCGAGCCATCCGGCGGCGACGGCCCGATGGCAGCACGAAAGCGACTGATTCTGCCCAAGCTAGAGGGTATTCGTATGGGAGATCGCTGGGCTGTGATTTTTTCCCCATACGATCTTTCCTGCGCATTGGAGAAGCACAACTCACTGGAATGCACCGGTTACAGCCGGCAGGACGCAGAGAAGATCGCGCTCAACGTCGTGCTTTACTCGCTCAACCAGTAAAGGCATGCACGCCACACATCCAAGCCTCGTCTCGGCTAGCACCGCACATGCCCGAGTTGGCCCTGGACACTGCAACAAGCAAAGTTAGCGATCCGAATCGCTGCTACCGCCGGTGAGGTAGCTGGCATAATAAAGCAGCGTCAGGATGCTCTGGAGCGTGCCGGCGACATACGTCCATGCTGCGGCGTTGAGCACTCGATTGACATGCGGCATATCGGCAGCAGGCACAATGCCCAATACTACAAGCTGTGCCTTTGCGCGGTTGCTGGCGTCAAACTCCACGGGCAAATTGACAAGCTGAAAAAAGACGGTGGCTCCAAAGAGTGCGATGCCCAACCATGCCAGCGGCGCAAGAGCCATTCCCAGCCCGACCATAAACACGATAAGCCCGAAGCCGCTCCCAAAATTCGCCACGCCCACAGCGGCATTGCGAATGGCCATGAGCGAATAGCCTTGAGCGTCCTGCAATGCATGCCCAGCCTCGTGCGCGGCGATACCCACGGCCGCCAGCGAACGGCTGCCGTACACGCCTTCCGACAATCGCAACACCTTCGTTTGTGGATCGTAATGGTCTGTGAGTTGCCCGGGTACCTGCTCGATGGTTACGTTTGTCGCACCGGCTGAATCCAAAATATGCCTAGCTGCAGCGGCGCCGGAAAGCGGTGCCGGCTCCTTCGATGCGGCCGTAAACGAAGCATGCACGCGCCACTGCGCCCACATGGCCAGCAGGATCGCTGGGGCAATCGCCAGCATGTAATTTGGGTCAAAAAAGAAAGGCATCGTGTCGATCGCACTCCTAAAAGCAAACCACTGAAAGCAAGAACAAAAAGCCTTCGCAGCCATTTTGCCATGCGGGCAAAATGGGAAGGTATCCTATTCTAGCGTGTCGCTCCGCCACCAGTTCAGCCCCGCCGTCCCCCCCCGATTCATACCCACATCAGCCACTGCTGAAAGGAACGGTCGTATGTACGCAGCCTTCAGTCAAAAAGTTCGCATCGATTATCTCCACGAGGTTCTATCCACTATTTTGGCTGCCCTGACGTTTTTATTGCTCGCTGGATGCGGCAGTCCAGCCACGCAACCGGGTACAGCCGTCTCTTTCCCTGTGGCAGCGGGGCAGAACGCCCCTCTCGATCCAGCGATGGCGAGAGAAAGCCTCTGTAGCCGCATCGACAGCGTTTTAAATCACGCCCGCGACGCTCGGCTTCTCAACGCTTCGGTCCACGGGGCATGGCAGGTGGTGCATGGCATTCTGGCGTTTGGGCCGGAGTTTCCGTTGGCACACGACGGCAGCGTGTCGTCGGCGCTTGAGTACCTGCTGGACGATGGCACTTTGAAGGGCTGGTCGTTGCGGCGGGGAGAGGCGGGAGTATTTGCGGTGGTCGAAGAAGGCAGCACGACGGGCCAAGGGCATCCCGATCAATGGCTGGGGTATCTCTCGCAGTGCGGACTGACAGGAATTCCACTCGATACAAAGCTTGTCGTGGCCGGCAAGCAGTACACCGTCAACGATCTTCTTACGCAGGCGCAGGCCGACATCAAGCCAGGACAGGAAGCCACGTGGACGCTCATGGCGCTCTCAGCCTATCTGCCACCGGATACTGAGTGGCAGGCGCGGGATGGATCCACATGGACCACCGAACGCGTTGTTGCCATGGAGGCCGCTGCGGATCTTTCTGCCAGTGCCTGCGGCGGCGCACACCGGCTCTACGGTTTGGTTTCAGCACTCAACCGCCACATCGCCACGAACTCCACGCATCAACGCAAGCATCCACCACAACTCTCTGGTGGCTGGGCGGCCGCAGACAACACGATAGAATCTGCTATTGAGCGTGCCCGCCGGTTCCAACAGGCAGATGGCAGCTTTTCAATCCATTCATTCGACCGCCCCGGCACATCGGCCGATACTTTTGCAAAGCTGAGTACTACAGGGCATATTTTTGAAGTCCTCGTGGCGTCGCTCGATGACCAGCGACTGAGTGAACCGTGGGTCCAGAGGGCCGCTCAACGACTTATCACTTACCTCGAACAGACTGCAGATCTGGATGTGGAGTGCGGGGCCTTATACCATGCCAGCCACGGCCTGCTCCTTTACCGACAGCGAATGTGCCAAGCCGAAAAGGACTAGCGATCGCTTCTGTGCACGGACTGATATTTTTTATATCCAGATCCGTCATGATCCGTCATGACAAACCGCACAGGCATCCAGATCAGTGCTTGGCCCGAATGGCCTGGAGTTGGGAGTGAATGGCATCCACCAGCACGTGCAGATCACCGTGCCAATTAATTGTGGCGCTCGCCTGCGTGGCGAGGCTCTTCAGTTGCGCGGTGCCAGCGGCAAACTCGTCGCTGCCGATCAAAAGTGCCACAGGAAACCCCTTCTTGGCAGCCACCTTGAGCTGTTGCCCGACTCGCTTGGCCTCGGGGAAAAATTCCACGGCCATGCCGGCCACGCGGAGTGCCGCTGCCACGCGGAGGTAGTCGCCCAGATGTTCCTCTGAAAAAAATACGAGGAACACGTCTGCCGGGGTCTCCGTCAGGTGGAGTCGTCCCAACTCTTCAAGGCCCGCTAGAAGCCGGTCGATTCCCACCGAAGCCCCCACGCCCGGCAGCGACTGCTTTGTGTAAAGACCCGCCAGATTGTCGTAGCGGCCGCCAGAGCAAATGCTGCCGAGGCCCGGTAGTTCGTCCAGAAAGCTTTCCAACACAATGCCTGTGTAGTAGTCGAGCCCTCGAGCAATCGATGGATCGACTACTACCCGTCCATCCGCCACGCCTGCCTTCTGCACGCCGTCGAGCACTCTTCGCAAGCTCGCCACACCAACCCGACCGATTTCCGACGAGCCGACCAACGTGTCGAGCGCCGCGAGCACGACGCTTGGCGTGCCCCGGAGCTGCGCCATAGACAGAAGCTTTGCGATCGCCTCGTCCGGGACGCGGTGCGAACTGAGCTCTGCGGCCACCGCCTCGGATGTCGCCTTGCCGAGTTTATCGAGCGAACGCAGTACATGGGTCGATCGATCGGCTAGCGAGAGTTCCTGGAGCATCCCGCTGAGCACGCGGCGGTCGTTGACTCGCACAGTGAACTTTTCAATGCCGATGGCTTTGAGCACATCGTGCGCAACCAGCACTGTTTCGAGATCGGCCACGGGGCTTGTAGTGCCAATCGTGTCAAAATCGCACTGCATAAATTCCCGATAGCGGCCCCGCTGCGTGTTTTCGCCACGCCACACACTGGCCATCTGATACCGCTTGAAGGGCGTGCCGAGCGTGGCGATGTGCTGCGCACAAAACCGAGCCAAGGGCACGGTCAGATCAAACCGCATTCCAACATCGCGACCGCCATGATCTTTGAATCGATAGAGTTGCTTGTCTGTTTCGTCGCTTCCCTTTCCAGTCAGGATCTCCAGATATTCAAGGGCTGGCGTGTCGATCGGCGCAAAGCCGTAGGAACGGTAGACCCGACGCGCAATATCCAAAATATTTTCGCGTGCCAGCGCCTGCGCCGGCAAGTGGTCGCGAAACCCTTTTAGCGTGCGTGGCTCGATCACAAAACAACCTCACAATAAACGGTGGCAGCCACCGTTTATTTTTATAGGATGGGGAGAAGGGCGGGCTTTGCGCTGCGAATCGAACGCTGTCTGTTTTTTTGCTTGTGGCCATCTCCGATGTGCTCGCCGCCTGGGCCAAGCACGGCATCCATGTATTCTTCCACCTGCTCGGCCGTCTCGAAATATTGGTCGTACACCCAGTCGTCTTCGTACTCGCAGTCTTTCGTCGTGTATTCGCGACAAATCTGGGGGCGAGTTTCGTAGATGCCGCAGCGTTGGTCGGCCTGCAGGTGCTTGCAAACGGTGTGCACACAGACATACCAATCGCCGTCCTCAGTAAACACCGAAGCCTGATCGTGCAGAAGAAACCAGCGGATGTATTCGAACTCTTCGCGAGTTGTCGGTGTTTCCAGCGGCAACGCAAAATAGCGGCAGCACTTAGCCGTACAGTATTCGCAGAGCACCTTGTCTTTTGGCACATCATTTCGATGTGGCTTTACCGGAAGTTGCGGAAAGTTTGTAGCAACACTCGACATGAGAACCTCTGTAAAACAACAGACATGAGTGACGGCGAAGATGCACACTATAGCGAGTCGCTGGCCGAGTACGAATCCACCCCACCCACCGGCAGGCACAGCCACCGAAAATCTTTCTATCTCTCGCCCTGTATTGAGATCCTGTATACTGCGACTGCTGTTTCCCAAGGGACCCATTCGATGCCCAAACGCTGGCATATTCAGCCGCACGATCAAGCCGTGGTCACCGGACTTGAACGATCGGCGGGCGTGTCGTCGATCGTGGCCCGGTTGCTCGCAGCCCGTGGCCTCACTAACGCTTTGGCTGTGAAGTCATTTCTTGCGGGCTCTCTCTCGGATCTTCGCGACCCCGAACTGCTCCCAGGGATTCCTGAGGCCGCCAACCGCATCTATGCGGCGGCCAAAGCTGGCAAGCGCATTGTTGTCTACGGCGATTACGATGCCGACGGCATGTGCGCCACGGCGATCTTAATCGCATGCCTTGAAGCGATCGACGCAACGCCCACGTGGTATGTGCCCGACCGATTCGACGAGGGCTACGGCCTCAACAGTGACGCGCTCACAACGCTCGCCAACAAGGGTGCCGAGTTGATCATTACGGTTGATTGCGGCATTGCAAGCGTCGCCGAGGCCCTCACCGCGAAAAAACTCGGTCTCGAACTGATCGTCACCGATCACCATTCGTTTGCTGATACGCTCCCCGAGGCCACCGTGCTTGTGCATCCCCGACTCCCTGGATCCAGCTATCCGTTTGGCGAACTCTGCGGCGCGGGAGTGGCGCTCAAGCTGGCGTGGGCGATTGCCACGCGACACTGCGGCGCCAAGCAGGTGACGCCACGCCTCCGGGAGATGCTGCTGCGATCGATTGGGCTGGCGGCGCTTGGCACCGTGGCCGATGTCGTGCCGCTCTTGGATGAAAACAGAATCTATGTGAAACACGGCTTGGAATGCTTGCGAAATCGGGGTGGCCCGGGCATCGCTCGACTCATGCAGTTGGCGAAGCTGCACGAGAAATCGAAGCTCGAAAGCGAGGACGTGGCGTTTCGGCTAGCGCCTCGCCTGAACGCGGCCGGCCGGCTCGGGCAGGCTGCGTATGGAATTGAAATGTTGATTACGGCCGACCCCGTTCGCGCTGTCCAACTCGCCGACTGGATCCATGAACTCAACGACCAGCGAGACTCTATCGATCGCAGCATCCAACTGGCAGCCACAAAACAGGCCACGGAACTCTTTCATCCCGAAGACGACGCAGCCCTCGTGCTGGCCCAGCGAGGCTGGCATCCGGGTGTGGTGGGAATCGTGGCCGGCCGACTGGCGGAGCGGTTTCACAGACCGGTTGTCATCATTGCACAAGACGAGCATCAAGGCAGGCCGGGTATTGGTAGCCTGCGCAGCGTGCCTGGGTTTGACGTTCACGAAGCGTTGCTCTCCTGCCGGGAATATCTGCTGAGTTGTGGGGGGCATGCCGCAGCGGCTGGCTTGCGCATCGAGGATGCGAACATCGATGCCTTCCGCCGTGCGTTTGTAGCGGCCGTCGCAGACAGAATGCCCGCCTCGCTGCGACAGGCGGAGGTGATGATCGATGGCGAGACAACACTGGCTGGCCTCACGCTTGATACCGTCGAGCAACTCGAAAAGCTGGCTCCGTTTGGCCAGTCCAATCGCAGGCCCGTGCTTTGCGCGTCGAGCGTGCGTCTCACCGAGCCACCTCGCACGATCGGCGTGGGGGCGCGACACCTCTCGATGAATCTCACGCAGCACGGCGCACGGGTGCGAGCCGTCGCGTTTGGCGCTGCCGAATGGCTCCCTCATCTGCCGCAGCCAGGCCAGCCATTTGACGTTGCTTTCAAGCCAAAGATCAATGAATTTCGGGGGCGTCGCACAGCCGAAATGGAACTCATCGACTGGCGGCCCGAGGGCATCGATGCAGGAGTACACCTCCCATGAGCACTGCAAACAATCCTGATGTGGCGAAGCTCATAGAAAAGCTTGCCTCAAACGATGCTTGTCAGCGAGCCGAAGCGGCTGAAATGCTCTGTCATGCTTGCCAGGCATGCCCGAACGGCGAAACACCCTCAGCGGCATCGTTGGCGACGCTCCCGTTGGTGCGAGCCTGTGGTGACTGCGACGAACGAGTCCGCGAATGGGCAATTGCAGCACTGGAAGACTTCGGTCCTCCACCGATAGATGCGATCCAACATCTCGTCCAACTCGTCACCGACAGCAAGCCGCTGATTGCCTACTGGGCCGTTACACTCGTCGGGCGATCCGGGCAGAGTGCGGCGTCTGCGGTAGCTGCGCTGGCGGCCTGCATTGATTCGTCGGCCGACCTCTCGGTACGGCAGCGGGCGGCTTGGGCGCTGGGGCAGATCGGTCCTGCCGCTTTCTCGGCACGCCCGGTCCTCTTGCAGGCTGCCGGACAGAGTGATTCCCGACTGGCCCTCCTTGCCAGCGAGGCTCTCGAGGCGATCGGTTCGTAAGCCAACCGGTTGGCGGCCCTACCGTTGCTTGAGAAGCTTCCCAAACAACCGGCCTCGGTGTTGCCCGATAGAAAAGGAAGATCCGTTCACTCGGGTGGTCGCCACGGATGGCGATCGGGCAGGGGTGCACCGCGATCCCCGCGCCACAGGCGCGACGCACGGAGGCGGCGGATGGCACACAAGAAAAAGGAAACGAATGCCTCCTCCAGCTTTTTCTGGACGGCTCTCACAACCATCGCAACGCTGATTGGCGGCGCCGGTGCAACCGGTTGGGTGATGCCAGATCTGCCTTGGCTTGGCCCACGCATTTCGGCACTCGCATCGACCCTCGGACTCGACGGCCCACAGGCCCAAGCCGTCGAGACGACGAAACCCGACGCAAACAGTTGGATTCCCAGCACCGCTGCCCCTGGGATCCATGCACCGTCGGCTCCTACAGCGTCGATTGCCTATGCCCCTAGTGCTGCTGCCGCACAGCCCTCGAGGCTGCAACCCGCACCGGCATCAACACCCGCATCCGCTCCAGCGGCGGGGCCGTTCGCCGCGCCGGGGCCTGTGCCTCCAACGACTCCACCGCAGGCCAAAC
>Ga0209500_10002796_pt1 | contig 12171 bp, 21 predicted proteins | sample S_140212_EF_Meta_FD_187323 | JGI IMG/M metagenome (GOLD analysis project Ga0209500, IMG submission 187323) | Freshwater microbial communities from Lake Simoncouche, Canada to study carbon cycling - S_140212_EF_MetaG (SPAdes) (version 2) | ecosystem: Environmental > Aquatic > Freshwater > Lake ...
AGGTTTTCATGGTCGGCAGTATAACTAGCCATCTTAGGTCCAGTCAAATTGCCAGCATCTTTCGGGTTGAATGATACTGCTTCATCACGAACTGGTCTAACTGCGTTACCCGATAGTAACCCTTTCATGTTGAAACGGTTGTCACCACCCCAAATAGCTGAGTCCCTTGGTTGAGGCTCTCTTGGACGCTCGGCAGCAATCTTAGCTTCCTTCTCCAATTGCTTTTTGCTTGTTTTGTTCTTACGGGTAAAGAACCCTGACTGATTCTCGCCCTCACGGGTGGACTTGACATCAGTCATATCAAATTCCATAGCGAGTTGTTTGATGTTTTTGTCGTTCTTCTTGGTTGTATCCGAGATGAGTCCCGGAGCTTGCAAGAAAACCACATAGACTTCCTCTGAACAACTCTTCATTGGGCATTTAGCCTCAAGGCTCTCAAAGTACCCGTGTTTATCGCATTTATAGTCTTTTAGCACAGCCATAGTTATCCCCTTTCAAGTGCTTCATCTAAGGTCTGACCTGAGTAATCACCGCGATTGCTCACCCCTACCTTAATCTTTATTTCCCCATTGACTAGGTGTAATCCCGTTGTACGGGCTAGTCGGGGCTTTGGTTCGCGTCTGTATTCCACGAACCGTGTCTTGTCTCTGTTTTGCATCACGGCTACTTCGCCATTTAGCCATGAGTTGTAGCCTTTGCTGACCCGTATCTGGATGTACTCGGTCAGAGGTCGGATGCGATAGAAGAACACATCAAGCAAATGCTCCTTGTCAACCCCACACAGCTCGGCAAAGAGCTTGACAGAGATACCTCTGTTTTGGTCTTTGACAAACCGCTTGATGACTCTAAGCAGTTCACGCTTGGGTATGGTCTGGGGCAACATACTCGATGGTGTATCCAATTGATTGCAAGAAGGATAGAAAGTCTGGCTCTCTATGCGAGGTAACACATACAGGGTTTACCAGTATGTGTGTGTCTGAAACAAGTTTGCGAGAAGTTGAGTGGCAACCTACAAGTCTGCCAAAGTCAAAATCATCATGAAATGTGGGGATAACGTTCTCTAGGGAGAAGTCTCTGATAGTTTTCTCGGAGGCGTACTTCATACCCAGTTCAGCAAAGGTGTGGCGCTTCAGGCAAGACAGTTGCACGTCCTCATTCCAGAGGTGAATATCTTGTGCATGGTTGTGGACAATGCCGAGCTTGTTGGGCGCTTCAAGAAAACGCTTGCTTCTTAGGCTAAAGCCACCGTTTTGGACAAGAGTTCTAGGAAATTTGTCGTGCCATGAGCCTTGCAGTAGGAGCTGGTTGCCCACCATTGCAGCGTGCGAAACTCCACCGATATAGTCGTATTCGTAGTATTCAGGCTTGAAATTAGCCCCGTTTAGCACCCAACTATCGTCTTGGACAATCAGGCAGTAATCAGTATCAATGAACGCATACAGGCTGTGCATGATAAAAACCGAATACATCATGTAGTCGAGGAAACCTATTCTGTGCCAAACAATGTCATCAGGTAAGTTCTCAGGCTTAGAGATAGACAAGAGCATCCCTTGTGAACCCGGCAGCTCTCGTACAGACTTTTGTATTGAAGGGATAGCGCTTGCCCCATCGTTGTGACCGTAGACAGAAACGATTGTTAGGTTGTCGTGAGACATTGTTAGTTGATATTCAATTTCCATAAACACCAATCCTCTTCAAGTAGTCAGATACATTGCGCCCGACAGCCATCTCTTCGGGGGTCTTGTCCTCAATGGCGCGAGAGACTGCACGGCTAATTCGCATAGCGGTCAAGCGAGGTTGTAGTTGCTCGGCATAGGCAGCAGCCGCCAGAGCAGAGGCTATGACTCTATCGTCCTTATTGCGACCAGATGCAGCGATACCACCGCCCTCACGGGTAATGGTCTTCATCTCTTCTAGGGTATCCATGTCGTAGACCGCCATCATTCCGCGCTCAAAGTAATCTTTCATGTAGGTCATCATGCGTTCTTTGGTCTGGGTTGTTGTTAGCCAGCCAATAGAGTTGGACATCCCGCCCATAGTGTCGTTTCTGCGCCAGATGTAGTTGGACATTGAACCGTAGACATCCATCAGTTGCCGACCAATCTCTCCAGCCATAGCAGCCGCTTGGCGTTTCAGGTTCTTAAGTTCGTTAATGACTGCTTGCCCCGGTCCATTAACTTCGAGGTTCAAAGTTGAGTTTTTGTATGCGCCAGCAAGGTGGGCTATGACCCAAGCAAACTGGTAGGTGTTGAGTTCAGAGGTTGCAAAGGCAGCGACTTGCTCTATACCGTCAGAGTAGCAACGATAGACCTGAATACAGAATCGGTCAGCCCAGTCGCTTGACCCATAAGCAGGGTCAGCACCAATGACGTAATAGGCGGTGTCTACAGGCTCTTCCCATACCTTCAGGGTAGCCAAGCGCTCAGTTGACTTGACTACTTGGGTGTCTTGGAAGTTAGCCCCAAAGACATAGCGGTAGTTATCAAAGGAGAGCTTCTTAGAAATCTTGGCTGCATCTGTGCAACGTGCAATAGAGAAGAAGGATGTGCCAGTCATCACAAAGGCATAGTCCTCAGTAGGTGGAAACTCTTGGTACATCAAGGATTCGTCTTTGATGCCTTCCAACATCTTCCAGCGCCACCAAGCCATCTGTCTTGAGTTGACTTCAAAGTTGTAGAGCTTCTTGATGTCTCTAGTCCACTCCTTCTCTTCGGTGGTGAGTTTCCCGTCCCAATAGACTTTGTAGATGTCTGAGTCTGGGTCAGCAGAGTAGAACTCATTGCGCCACCAGCCACAGAAAATAGCTTTCTGAGTTCTAGCCCGTTTAGCAGTAACGTACATCTCATGGAACATATTGAAGCCACGGGCGGTAGATTCAAAAATGTAGAGTCTCTCAGGGTTAGTCTCAGCAAGAGAGGCTAAGAGGGAAGCCAGACCTTCCTCGTCACCCCAAGAAGATGTTTCTGTGCCGTGAAGAAATGTGATGCCTTTTCCGCGTCCGAGAGAACCCTTGGCTCGCAGTCCTGCGACCTGGTAGAAGATTCTGCTTCTGTTTTTGAGAGACAGAGAGTTTCTGTTGTGGGCAAGCATGGGGATTTTGTACTCTTTTGGGAGTCCATCCATGTATGCACCGAGTGTTCCTCTGAACATATCTCGGTTTTCTTCGGTGTCTGTAACAAGTGTTCCCCCAAGCCCTGCGTTAGTGAAATGCCAATATAAGTCTAAGGCTAGACTTATAGTAGTAATACCTAGTTGCCGACCCTTCAAAATAACAAAGAAGTGAATACCGTTAGCCAAGCCAGAGTTAATCTCTTCCATGACATAGGTCTGTGTCCCAAGGAGATGGTCCATGTTCCTAAGACCTTGCTCCTTAGTCTCAATTTTGAGTTGAGCGCAGAACTTATAGAACTGTTGTAAATTAAATTTCATCTAAGTTCCAATGAATGATGTCCCCGGCAGCCTTCTTATTCCTAGCCACATTAAGTAGCTCTTGAACAGTTATGGGCGAATACTGCAATTTCCATCTGTTAACCAAAGCAATCTTCTGCTTCTTAGTTCTACACAGTAGCGCAGCCCTGACTTCTCCCTGAAGCCAAACCCTACTCGCCCTTAACTGCTCTTTAGTGGATAGGTTCGTATTGCTCAAGTTGCGCTCGCACCTTCTCTAACTCTTCTTGTGCCATCAGCATCAAACGAGCAGACTCCGTATGCACACGCATCAGCTCATGGAACAACTCAGCATGGCTCATGGCATACACACGCTCCATGTAAGCCTTCTTCATGTCTTCCGCAGCCATAGGCATCATGGCGTTATGACCGTTTACTAAGCCGTTCTCCATACTCTCACTCCTTCCTTCTCGCATCTAGCGATAAATTTACGTTCTAACTTCTTCCCCGTCCGGTAGTTGTTGTTACACACCACTTGTAACTTCCCACCGTCAACAAAGAAACTGTCCCCTACCTCCATCACCTTGTACGGGTATCTCCGCTTATCAGGTGGCACAGGCACATCTTTACTTACTTCCATGCTAATCATTTGCATCCCCCTATCCATGTTGGGCAGTATAGACAAAAAAAAGGGTCATCACAAGGACAACCCTAAACCCATAACCCAACTTCTACGAAGTGGAAAAGGAAATACCGGCAACTGCAAAGAAACCGGCAATCTGACTATACAGGAAAACACATATTTTTTTTGGTGGAGGAAGCGAATGGGGCGCGCCTCTCAGCAAGCTCAAACCCAAAGCGAGGACACGTCGCGCTGCCGGCATCGTGATGCAGCCGGTCGCGTCCATATCCCATACCAGGTTAGCTATAGCAGCCTATTACCGTGTTGTGTAGCTGGTAACGCATACAAAACCCCATAATCCCCAGCGCGTATAGAGTAGCTATATACCTGGCTTTCCCGTTCTTTCCTACATTGTCATTATGTAGATAATTAATTATAGTAATACAATCTACTACCTATTATGATACTAATATATATATATAATAATATGTAGATATCATAGTATGTAGATACCATAATATGTAGATAATGTAGTTACATAATAACATAATTACATTCATATAATATTGTATAGATATATATTAACATAATATCCTGTTTATTGTGGATAACTTGTGGATAAAAAAATAGTACCCTATATAAATCAATGACTTAGGTAGGGTTGGCACGATTCTCTCACCTATATATATGTAGGGGTAGATAATCTACCTCTACATTCCTAATCATTCAAAGGGGTTTATATGTCAGTTTACAAAGCACGTTTCGGTATCAGCCTGGCTTCATTAGATAAATTACTGGCTGACTACCAGGGTATTAATGGACCGGTTAATTTCTTAACTGCAGCCGGGTTATGCCAGGATACCAGCGAAATAATCGGTAAACAAAACGAAATTATGTTTTTTATCGGGTTTGCAGCCGGTGTAGGTAATAGCAGCCTACAGCACGTTAGCAAAGTGTAAAAAGCAGCCTGTAGGACGTTTAACAGCGTCCTATGGGGTACTTTGTACCATTCCTAACAATCTAAGGGGGTTTTATGTTCTACAAAACGGGTTATTTGTGCAGCCTGGTCCTAATGTGCCTAGCTGTTTTTGCATTGTCTACCGGTGCTATTGATGCTGCAGGTTTTATAGCTTGCATTATCTATGGCACGGTTTCCGGCTGCTTTTTTGTTTATCAAGAATTCAAAGGGGAATAAGCTATGCGTAATCCATACAAAACAATGTTAGCTGCAGCCGGGCTGCAGTACCGTCCTATCCTGGGGGAATCGTCAACAAAAACGGTTAAGGGTGAATCTATCGGTTATTTAACCGGGATTGTCTATTTAGTGCCGGATGCCAAAATATGCGCTCATGCGAAGCTTGCCGGCTGCATGATACCGTGTCTTAAATCATCCGGACGTGGTGCATTCAATAGTGTTCAAGCTGCCAGGAAAGCTAAAACACAATTTTTCTACCAGCATCAAAATGCATTTATGCTTTCCCTGGCTGCCGATATTTGGACGCTACAGCGTAGAGCTACTAAGCTGGGGTTTATTCCCCTGGTCCGTCCTAATGGCACGTCCGATATACCATACGAAAACATCCAGGTTCTAGAGGGAAAGAACCTATTCCAGCTATTCCCGGACGTTCAATTCTACGATTACACAAAACACCCAGGGAGAAATCTAACCGGTAAAACAGCCGGCAATTACGACTTAACCTATTCATTCTCTGGTTTAACCCCTAAAAACGTCACTATTAAGGGTTTAACTAATCCATCAAATAACCGGGTAGCTGTAGTGTTTAGCCGCCAGGCTGACATCCCCAGCACGTTTAGAACCTGGGACGTTATCGATGGAGATAATACGGACGTGCGGCACATAGAACCGAAAAACGTGGTTGTTGCGTTATATGCTAAAGGGAAAGCCAGGCACGATAACAGCGGGTTCACTCAAATTAAGGGGGTTCACTATGCTTAAGATTGTATTTAACCGGTTATTAGGCGGCTGGTTCATTGTCCGGGGTGAACATCAAACCCCTATAGGTGGACGTTTTGATACCAGGGAAGCAGCGTTAAAACACTTAAATTCTAGGGGGTAATATGCTTAAGACAATGACAGCAAAATACCGGGGACGCTGCAGCATAACCGGGGCTGCTATAAACCCTGGGGACGATATCGTTTTTGATACGGTAACCCGCAAAGCTTTTTTTAGTGAACCTGGGGATTGCCAGGTAGAGGCTGCAGCCGGTTCATATCTAGCAGCCCGAAAATCTAATTATGTCTCGGACGTTTACAGCGTATCAGGTCGCGAGTATTACCGGAATAAGCAGGGATTGTGCATTGATGCACCCTGTTGTGGTTGTTGCACCGGTTAACCCGATAGAGTAGCTTCTAGCCCGGCTGGTCCGGGTTACTGGCTGCAGCTATTGCAGTATTCCTAACCCAGGAGCTAACCCCATGCAATCACGTTATATCTTCGATAAAGTGAACCAGGACATTACAGCAGCCATAGCTCGGCAAGTAGACCGTGATGCGCCCACGCGCGCCCACGCGCCCACGCATGATGACCTGATTTGTGCTTTAATCTTCATTGTGTCCATAACCCTGCTAATCTTCATGTAAGAGGAGAACCATGCTAAAGCCACAACTAACCCCAATTGCCCCAACGAAATCCCCTACGCGCCCTACGCGCCTGTTACGCGAGGGTTTCGACTATGTGCCGGCTTCTAGAACCGACATCACCCAAACCTGGAGACGGTTCGGCTGGTCACCAAAGGAGAAGACCAAGTGACCCCAGAGGCTGCCCGTACCCTACTGGACCGTGTACGCGAGGGTCATAACGCCCCCGTGTACCTTATTACCATTGCCCTTATCTTGACCGGAGATATAACCCATGCGTGACCAAACTGATTGTCATTACCCCCATACGCGCCTATGCCTACGCGACTGTGAAGATGGCTGCCGCATACGCAAGACTACATGGCGTAAGCGCACCATACGCGAGCTGCAAGACCAAGAGCTAGAAGATGAAGCGTTTAGGAAAATTCCACAACACCCCTATGAGTGCAAGCATTTAGGGGTATGTAATGACCGCCCACAACATTGCCTAGATTGCCCGTCTAACAATGCCTGAGATACTTTTCGTTGCGTTTATTGCGTTTATCATTTTCTTGGTACTTGTTGACAAGGATTAAAAGCCTGTGATAGAGTTCGCTCGTTGTCGTAGTAGTCAACACCAAATGAAGCCATTTACTCATGCCTTGCCCCGTTTATCGTGGGACTACTACCAAGGCAGCAGTAAGTGGCTTTTTTGTTGTCTATTCGCATCCGCACTCCACGCGAGAGCAGAGCGCCTACATGGGCGGCTTGGAAGAGAACATAGGGCAGCGCATCACCCCGTTGATAACCCTACCGGACTGTGTGCGAGGTATCGGGCAAGACAGAGGGACATGGTGAGACAAGACCTCTATCGAATGAATCGCATCCCTATGGGGAAGCTAGTGCATACGCATGGGCTTGGGGGAGAGCTTCTCACCCTTGGGGAAACTATGTCTAAAAAAATGCTAACTATCGATAAGGAGAAACCGATTAATAAATACAATGACTAATCATCATAAGCGTGATACATTACTTACTCATTCCTAACTATCCGAAAGGGGAAACATGAAACCATTAATCTGTGCTGATTGCAAGTGGCACATTCCATCTAAACAAAGTAGCAGCGTAGCCAACTACGACAGATGCAAAGCCTCAGAGGTTATCAACCTCGTTACTGGGGAAGCCAAGTATTCATATTGCGAATCCATGCGTATGACTTCTAGCGCCTGTGACTTAGACGGCAAGCTGTTCGAGTTAAACCAAGCAGAAGAGGAAACTCCAAATGGCAACTAAGCTGCAAGACTCTCTTGTTAGAAAGATACAAGAGAACAGAGAACTAAAAGACACCATCAAAGACTTGCACACCCAAGCTGAGAAAGACAAAGCCTTTCTTAGAGAAGTGCAAGACGAATCAAACAATCTAGAACTAGCCTTGAAGAAGTGCATCCTCTCTAAGGCAGAGCTGAACGACCAAATAGAGCAGCTCAAGGATGACCTAGACAAATACACAGAGCTGTACGCAAGAGCAACCCTTGTTGTAACCGCATTGGGTGAAGCAGTCTTTTTCTTGACCAAGGAGAAAAGCAATGGCTAATGATAGAAACGACTTTGCACCAGAGATACGCAATGGCGCTTGGTGGTCTGGCGATAGCCGTATGGCAGCCAATGGACGCGGTAATGATGCAGTCCTTGAGAAGCTAGGGGTTAAGGAAAGACCCGACTTGTCAGAGGTTGAAGCAGTCCAAATGGGTCATGTGATGCAGCCCATCATTGGACAACTAGCAAGTGCCAAGTTAGGCATGGAATTGAAGGAAGCTGACTATGCGCTCACTCACCCGAAAGAAACATGGATGCGTAGCCATTTCGACTTCATCTCGGCTGACGGGCAAACGCTTGTGGAAGTCAAAAACTACAACGCTGCTGTACGCAACAAGTTCGATAGTGAAGCCAACATCATCCCTGCGGCTGATATGGCGCAACTCATCCATGAAGCGGCTTGCCACAATATCAACGACATTGTGCTGGCTGTTCTATTCGGTGGACAAAACTTTGAAGTGTTTAAGTTCACCATTGAAGAAGGGCAGAAAGAGCAGCTCATCAAGGATATGGCGAAGTTCTGGTCACACGTTGCGTCTAAGCAGTACCCTGAACCTGAGACTACCGAGCAAGCAAAGCTAATCTATTCTGTATCCGCACCTACATCCATCACCGCACCTCAGTCTCTAGAGCAGATGTGCCAAGCCTTGACCTACACCAAGGAACAGCTATCCAAATGGGAAGCCGAGGAAGAGAGGCTGAAGGTGGAAATACAGAAATTTATGGGGGTCAACAGCGAATTGGTAACCCTAGACGGCAGAGTCCTAGCCACTTGGAAGAGTGCCAAACCAAGCATGAGTTTTGATAAGAAGCTCTTTGAGCAGTCCATGCCAGATGTCTACAAGTCCTATGTTCGGGAAGTAGCCGGTAGCCGTAGATTCTTAGTGAAGGGTTAATCATGCTGCTATTCAAAACAAAACGATTAGAGCGCCTAGAGCAAGAAGTTGTCATGCTAGAAGACTTGTTTGCTCAAGCTCTACAACGCATATCCAACCTAGAAGAAGCTCGGTGGGGCTTGAAGGTTGACGGTACTCCAAAGGCAAAGCCCGGAAGGAAGGTCAAGCATGAACGCATTTCCTAGCCCCCGTGACCCTAAGACCGGCTCTGATGACAAGGGCATGAGTCTTAGAGATTACTTTGCTGCTCACGCTATGCAAGGAATGATTGCAGAACCATCACTCAAAGCTACTCCACAAGAGTTTGCTGAGAGGGCTTACATGGTGGCAGATGCAATGTTGAAAGCGAGGGACTTGTGACCACTCAAGATGTCGCAATATATGTAATGGCTGCATCCTCAGTCATAGAAACATTCCTAACTATTTTGGAGAAATTTACATGAGTAATATCATTCCTGTATCAGACATGACGGTCATGGCTGACAGTATCGTTAAATCAGGCTTCTACGGCTTTAAGACCAAAGAGCAAGTCATGGCTGTAATGCTTGTAGCCCAAGCAGAAAACAAGCACCCCGCCTCTGTTGTGCAAGAGTACGACATCATTCAAGGCAAGCCAGCCCTGAAGTCTCAAGCTATCCTCGCCCGTTTCCAACTCTCTGGTGGCTCTGTCCAATGGAATGAACTGACACCGAAGCGTGTCATTGGAACATTCAAGCACCCACAAGGGGGCAGCCTGACAGTCGAGTGGACTATAGAGATGGCAAGGCAAGCCGGTATCTACCGCGAGGGTTCAGGATGGTCTAAGTACCCTGAAGATATGCTCAGAGCTAGGGTTATTTCTAGAGCTGTGCGCTCTATCTATCCCGCTTGTATCTTGGGACACTACGCCACAGAAGAGGTCATGGACTTTGATAGCCCTATGCCAAAGCACATGGGCGTTGTAGAAGACGTTAAACAGCCCTTAGAGGTCATAGAAGCCTCTACTGGTGACTACCCCATCATTAAGCCTGACGGTGAGATATACGCCCTTTACAGCAATCCAGAGGAATGGATAGAAGCCTATGCTGGTTTGGCAGCTAGAGTCATGCAGTCTAAAACAATAACTGATGAACAGCGCACCGAGAAGATTGCTGCCCTAGCACAGGCTAATCACGATATAACTGAGAAGTTCTCTAGCTTTGAGCGAATCAAGATTAGAGGTGAGTTAGCCAAGGTGGGAGTAAACCTAAACCCAAAGTCACCAGCGTCCCAGTTCGTAGCCGACATGGAACACAACGACAAAATATTCTGAACCATTTGCAGAACATAGGCTCACTAACTCCAATGGACGCATTACAAAACTATGGCTCATTCAGGCTTGCAGCCCATATCGAATATCTTAGGAAGCAAGGACACCCAATCCTTACAACTATGGTTAAAGAAAATGGGCGCGAGTATGCCCGATATATCTACCGTTGAAAGGAAAATCATGGAAAACCAAAAGAAACCCCCGTTTGTCCCGCAAGAGATGAAAGGACGAATGACAAAGAACACCTACAAAAAACAGGGTTCTTCCGAGCCAGACTGGAAAGGCACATTCATGTACGAAGGTCAAATCATTACCTTTGGTGCATGGGAGAACGATGCTGGCTTTGGCATCTACTACAACATCAAGCTCAACGACCCTAACTGGAACAAACAACAGCAGCAGTACCCTAAAGAGGTAACTGACAAACCGGCTAAGTCTTATCCAAAAGATAGTGACGTGCCATTTTGACGGCTAGCTTCTCTCTCCCATTTCCCCCAAGCGTTAACACCTATTACCGCAACTTTCGCGGTCACATGGTGATGAGCGCCAAGGGAAGGGAGTTTAGAGAAGCTGTCCAAGTATTTGTAATCGAAAACAACATTCCTAAGTTTGGGGACAAAAAATTGAAACTAACACTAATTCTGCGTCCTAGAGACAAAAGAAAAATCGACATCGACAACCGTATCAAAGCGGTACTTGATGCACTAGAACACGCTGGAGTGTTTGACAACGACTTCCAGGTGGACCACATTGAAATGATTCGAGGAGAACAAATCAAAGGTGGTCTGCTTCATGTAGTCATAGAAGAGATGACCCCCCGCCATCCTGAAGGCGAGTCCCGCGAGGACAGTTAGGAACGTGACGGGGCAGCGTTTCAGGTAGCCCCACTTATTAACCCAACAGGACACACATGGAAACAATTGACATCCCATCTATCGGCACAGTAGAAATACCGCCAGAGAAGAACCACATCTTTGTAGCAACCCCTATGTATGGTGGTCAATGCTTTGGATTTTTTACACAAGGCTGCTTACAGCTTCAAAAGTTAGCTATGAATAGCAACCTAGACCTGACGTTCTCTTTCCTCTTTAATGAGTCTCTTATTCAGCGAGGACGCAACCTCTTGGCTCACGCCTTTTTGAAGTCTAAATGCACCCATATGCTCTTTATTGACTCAGACATTCGCTTTATCCCTGAACAGATATTGCCAATGATTGCTGCTGACAAGGACATCATCTGCGGTATCTATCCAAAGAAAGAGATTAACTGGCAGACAGTACGCAAGGCAATGGATGCTGGTGTGCCTGATAGTGAGCTAAAGAACCACACAGGCAACTTTGTGGTCAACCTTGTGAACTATGAAGAGACAGTCACAGTTCCAATCGGTGAACCTCTAGAGATATGGAATGGCGGTACAGGCTTTATGCTCATCAAGCGCGAGGTCTATGAGGGTCTAGTAGGGAAATTACCTACATACCTCAACAATGTTATGGACATTCAGAACCCACAGAACGGGGAAAAGATTAACGAATTCTTTGCTACTTGCATAGAAGAGGAATCAGGACTCTTGCTCTCTGAGGATTACTACTTCTGTAAGAAGGCTAGAGAGAATGGCTTTAAGGTATGGGCAGCGCCTTGGGTAGACCTAGCCCATGTCGGCACATACGCCTTTGAAGGTCAGCTTCTCAAGACACCGTAAAAATATAAGTCATGGGCAATTTCGTTAACACCAAACTGGTACTCAACGAACTTGCTCATGTCGCAGTTGTCCTTAAAGTCTTTTTCTGTAAGGTTGCGGTAGTAG